>ERZ650300.373-NODE-373-length-26562-cov-8.506130_pt1 | contig 26562 bp, 25 predicted proteins | sample MGYA00376236_ERZ650300 | MGnify/ENA primary metagenome ERZ650300 (study PRJEB26733, sample SAMN07839303) | wastewater metagenome | biome: urban; feature: wastewater treatment plant; material: waste water | place: USA: North Carolina | collected 2016-04-28 ...
ACCAGACAGCGCCTGTCATAGCGCTGCGCGCCATGCCCGGCGCACAAACAAAAAGACCGGCGGATCCGCCGGTCTTTTGCAACATCATTACCGCAACTTTATACGCGGAAACTATTCACCTGCTGATTCAAATCATGCGAAATTTCATACAAGTCAGCAGAAAGCTCATTCGAACGACGCGCAGTATCGCTCAACTCATCTGACACATCTTTCGTGGCCTGAATATTGCGGCCAACTTCTTCCGTGACGGCACGCTGTTCTTCAGCGGCACTAGAGATCTGCATCGCCATATCCGCAATCTGCGTGATCGCATGGGTAATTTGCTCCAGTGCAATCGTGGCACTTTGCGCTTCATCCACGCTGTCTTGCGCCAGTGACTGACTTTGATCCATCGTTGAAACTGCTTGATGAGTGTTGCGTTGCAACGTTTCAATCATCGCACGGATCTCTCCGGTCGATTTCTGCGTCCGTTGTGACAGCACACGCACCTCATCTGCCACCACCGCAAAACCACGCCCCTGTTCACCAGCCCGCGCCGCTTCAATTGCCGCGTTCAATGCCAGCAAGTTAGTCTGCTCGGCAATGCCCTGAATGGTCGCCAGGATCGTATTGATCTGCTGCGCGTTCTGTTCCAGTTCCCGAATGATGTTGGATGCTTGTTCTACTTCACCAGCCAAACGGGTAATGGATTGTTGGTTGCGCGCAATAACTTGTTTGCCTTGCTCGCAATTATTCGCCGATTCACGCACCGCTTGCGCAGTTTGCTCGGCATTGCTAGCCACTTCATTCGCGGTTGCTGACATTTCATGCACCGCAGTCGCGATCTGAGAAATCTCTTGTTGCTGATGCTGCAACGAAACATTGTTTTTCGCTGCCATATCCCGCGATTGCCCTGCTTGCTGATCCAGTTCACGCGAGCTGCTGGCAATCTTCAGCATCATGTCGTGCAACTTATCCAGGAAGGTATTGATATGGCGTGTCACCACACCAATTTCATCATGCTGAATAACCGCCAACCGGTGGGTTAAATCACCATTGCCACGCGACAAAGCTGCAACAGCTTCGGCCATAGTATCCAGCGGATGCAACATGCCACGAATGATGACAAATACCGCGCCAACAACAACCAGTAACTGGATCAAACCAAACACGATCGTATGTTGTTGCTGCTCATACATATTCTGTAAAGCCACTGATTCGTCATACAACAAACCAAAATACCAGTCGTAACCAGGGATCTGTTTAAACACCACGAAAGTTGTTGCATCACCAATAGTCACTTTATGCAGCACGCTATCTTGCGCCATTTGCTGCACTGCCGATAAAGCCAGTTCCGACGACAGTTCAGTCGCTGGTTTCAACGTTAACGCCGCATCTTTGGAAGCGACAATATTGCCACTACCATCAACCACTGATGCCTTCTGACTGAATCTTATTGACGTTAGTGATCAGATCGCTGATTACCACATCGCCAGAAATGACTCCCTTATTGACACCAAAATCGTAAGGTTCCGCGATACTAATCAGCAATGCATGAGTCGATGCATCTTCATATGGTGCAGTTACTGTCAGCTTGCCAGCCGCTTTAGCGTCTTTATACCAAGGGCGTTGACGAGGATCATAGCCATCCGGAGCTTTCCAATCTGGATTGGAGACGAACATATTACCGTCTGATGTACCGGCATAGACCATATCAAATTTACCAGCCGCCTTGGCTTGTACTAATGCAGGCACAGAATCAACACCGGGTTGACTAAACACTTGCTTAGCTGAACTAACTATACTGGCACTGTTGTCTAACCAATATTTGAGATAATTCACCTGCGCTGCAGCCACTGTCTGCGCATAACCATCGACCGTTTTTCTAGCTTGCTCGGCCTATGTGCGGCTACTCGACCATAATTGCACGCCACTCATCACTACCAGCAACGCAATCAGCGCCAATAGCAATTTATTCTTAATATTCAGGGTTATATAATCTCCATTTATGACAGGATGGCACGAATTGTCCTTTATTTGATTACCAGTATGTTATTCCGAACCATGCCTTTCTTATTTAGTAAGAACTCAAACAAACATATCGACTCAAATCTTCTTAAACTTTACATAAAACACAGATTATTTTGTTATCTCATTTGATTTCATTATGACAGATAAAAAAAATCCCGCACAACGGCGGGATCCAGAATAAAAAACTAACTGCTTATTTAAGCAACGGTAATACGGGCAAATTTACGTTTACCGACCTGCCATACTGCCGTACCGGCAGTGACTAGCAACTTACCATCAGCTACAACCTCACCATCACGTTTTACCGCATTTTGCTTGATCATGCGTAATGCTTCGGAAGTGGTTTCCACCAGCGCAGCTTCTTTCAACAGATTACCCACCGCAATGCCTTCGGCAGACGCAGAGACAGTCACTTCCGGCATTTCATCCGGGATCGCATTTTTAGAAAAACGCTGGGTGAAATCGTTATGCGCAGCTTCGGCTGCCGCTTCGTCGTGATAACGGGCAATAAGCTCTTTCGCCAGCCAGATTTTTACGTCACGCGGGTTCAGCGTGTTCGCAGCGATATCAGCTTTAAACTGTGTGATTTCCGCCAATGGACGCGTCGATAACAGCTCATAGTAGCTCCACATCAGCTCATCAGAGATCGACATGATCTTACCGAACATATCATTCGGAGCATCATGCACACCGATGTAGTTACCGGAAGACTTCGACATCTTCTTAACGCCATCCAGACCCACCAGCAGTGGCATCATCAATACACACTGTGTTGGTTGACCGGCATCTTTTTGCAGTTCACGACCCATCAGCAGATTGAATTTCTGATCCGTACCACCCAATTCCACATCGGCTTTCAATGCCACAGAGTCATAGCCCTGCAGCAGTGGATACAAGAATTCGTGGATAGCAATCGATTGGCCGTTCGCATAACGCTTTTTGAAATCGTCACGTTCCAGCATACGGGCCACGGTCTGTTTCGCGGCCAGCTTGATCATGCCGGTTGCGCCCAGCTCTTTCAGCCAGGTTGAGTTATATTCAATGCGCGTGCGCGCCGGATCCAAAATCTTGAATGCCTGCTCCGCATAAGTCAGCGCATTCTCTTTGATGGCTTCTTCTGACAATGGCGGACGCGTGGCATTTTTACCGGAAGGATCACCCACCAGCGCGGTGAAATCGCCAATCAGCAGGATCACTTCATGTCCCAGATCCTGAAAGGTGCGCAACTTGTTCAGAATAACCGTATGCCCAAGGTGAATATCCGGTGCAGTAGGGTCCATCCCCAGCTTAATACGCAGCGGACGACCTTCCTTTAATTTCGCGATTAACTCTTCTTCCACCAGAATTTCTTCTGCACCGCGCTTGATCTCAGCCAATGCGGTTTCCAAATTGGACATGCTATTACTCCAGTACATTCAGCAAATGGGGCACAGTTTACGAAATGGCCGCCCACATGAAAAGCAAGTAAACTACTCACAACTCAATTCATTATCGAAGAACAATCTTATGGCGCTCTATATTGGCCTGATGTCAGGCACCAGCATGGATGGTATCGATGCCGCATTAGTGGAGTTTGGCTCAGATAGTGACCAGCCCCGTTTGCTGGCCACCCATGCCAGAGCCTGGCCCAATGAGCTGGTGCAGCAACTGCATACCATCTGCACGCCCGGCGATAATGAAATTGACCGAATGGGGGTATTAGACCAGCGCGTGGCAGAGGAATTTGCCCACGCAGTGCATGCGCTATTACAAACGGCCAATATAACTGCAGAGCAAATCTGTGCGATCGGCTCACATGGGCAGACGATCCGTCATCGTCCGGAATCTGGTTTTACCTTACAGATTGGCAATGGTGCCCGGCTGGCAGCAATGACCGGCATTGATGTGATCTGTGATTTTCGCATGAAAGATGTAGCGCTCGGCGGACAAGGCGCGCCATTAGTGCCTGCGTTTCATCAGGCAGTGTTCGGAAAACAGAATGAGCCGCGCTTTATCCTCAATATTGGCGGCATCAGCAATGTGTCCGCCTTACCCGGTCATGCGGAACAGGTGTTTGGCTTTGATACCGGCCCTGGCAACACATTATTAGATAGTTGGTATCGGCATCACCATGACGCTGGCAGTTATGATACCGGCGGTGAATGGGCAAGCTCAGGGCAGATCCACCCGCTATTACTCGATGCATTACTGGCCCATGCCTATTTTGCTCTGCCCTACCCGAAAAGCACTGGTCGTGAAACATTTACCTTTGATTGGCTTTTACAGCAACTGAGTGCGTTTTCAGAAATTAGCTCTGCAGATGTACAGCGAACGTTACTGGAATTTACGGCGATAACTGCCACCGACGCCGTGCAACCACTGGCGGCATCCGCCGGTCTGTATCTGTGTGGTGGTGGCGCACATAACCCATTATTGTGCCAACGCATCGCCGCCTTACTGCCGGATTGGCAAGTAACCTCGACTGCATCACTGGGCATGCATCCGGATTGGGTAGAGGCAATTGCCTTTGCCTGGCTGGCGCACTGTTTTTGTGAACGACGTCCGGGCAATCTGCCCGCCGTCACTGGAGCCAGCAGAAAATCAATTCTTGGCGCCTTTTATCCGGCAAATTGATCACCTGACACTATTTATGACGAAACCACCACCGCGATAGCTATATATGTGACTATTTTCATATGCACAGTTGAGGGGCAAGCTAACGTAGGCGTAGAATGGTACTACCGGAGTATGTGATGAAAATCACAAGACACGGTATATAAGTGACACTGGGAATATAATTTTATCTGAGGATACCAAGATGAAAAAAGCGCTGATCCTGGCTGGTTTGATGGTTGTAGCTCTGACTGCTTGTGGTAAAAAAGAAGAAGCTGCTGCGCCTGCACCAGCTGCACAACCAGAAGCTGCAGCACCGGCTGCTGAAGCTGCTCCAGCAACTTCTGCTGCTCCAGCTACTGAAGAAGCTAAGAAGTAATCTGGTAAACCCGTTAGGCTATGGCCTGACGGGTTTCTTCTTAACCGAGATCAAACAGAGAAACTGGAACCGCAACCACAGGTTGTCGTGGCATTCGGGTTCGTCACCGTAAAGCGTGAGCCTTCCAGACCATCGATATAATCGACAACACCGCCGACCAGATACTGCAAGCTCATTCCATCGACCACCATGATGACATTGTCTTTTTCTATGACTGTATCGCCGTCATTGATCTTCTCATCAAACGTAAAGCCATACTGAAAGCCGGAACAACCGCCACCGGTGATATAGACCCGCAGTTTCAGCTCTGGATTTTCCTCTTCGGTGATCAACGCTTTGACTTTCGCTGCCGCCGCATCGCTCATCTCAATGGGAAACTGCACTGCTACGTCACTCATAACTACCTCTCATGGCTTATGGCCAAAAACGACTCTGTATATTTATCGATTTAACTAGCGAATTATGTAATACCTGACCAAACAGTTCAAGTATTACCCAAATAGCTTTGCTAACGATAATGTATCATCGGTAGATGTTTTCTGCTTTATCTGCTTTTGCGTTATAGTCGGTTGATTATTTCACAACGAAATAGAAGAGACAGGAATTCCATGGCAAACAGCACACAACGTTCCGAACAACTTTTTTCCGCTGCACAACAATCGATCCCGGGTGGGGTAAACTCCCCTGTTCGCGCTTTTAATGGCGTCGGTGGCACACCACGCTTTATCGCCAAAGCAGATGGTGCCTATTTGTATGATGTCGATGGTAATCGCTATATCGACTATGTCGGCTCATGGGGGCCAATGTTACTGGGTCATAACCACCCCGTCATCAAAGCAGCTGTATTGGCAGCCGTGGAAAATGGCTTAAGTTACGGCGCGCCAACCGAAAGCGAAGTACTGATGGCAGAAGCCATTCGCCAGATCATGCCGAATATGGAAATGGTGCGCATGGTGAACTCCGGCACCGAAGCGACCATGAGTGCCATTCGTCTGGCGCGGGGTTATACCAAACGCGACAAGATCGTAAAATTTGAAGGTTGTTATCACGGTCATGCGGACTGTTTACTCGTTAAAGCGGGGTCCGGTGCACTGACCTTAGGCCAACCTAACTCGCCGGGTGTGCCGGCTGATTTTGCTAAACATACGCTCACTTGTGACTATAACGATCTGGCCTCTGTTGAAGCAACTTTTGCCAATTATGGCAGTGAGATCGCTTGTATCATCGTCGAACCTGTCGCTGGTAACATGAACTGTATCCCGCCACAACCAGGCTTCTTGCAAGGTTTACGCGCTATCTGCGATCAATATGGTGCCTTGCTGATCATCGATGAAGTCATGACTGGCTTTCGTGTGAGCCTGCAAGGCGCTCAAGGCTATTACGGCGTAATTCCAGATCTGACCACGCTGGGTAAAATCATCGGCGGTGGTATGCCAGTGGGTGCATTCGGTGGTAAGAAAGAGATCATGGCCTATATTGCACCAACCGGCCCGGTCTATCAGGCAGGTACGCTGTCGGGTAACCCGGTAGCAATGGCCGCAGGTTTGGCCATGCTGAACGCCATTCAACAACCTGGCATTTACGACACGCTAACGGAAAAAACTAAACAAGTTGCCGAAGGTTTAAAAGCCGCCGCGGCGAAATATGATATTCCGATGGCTGTTAACTATGTCGGCGCAATGTTTGGCTTCTTCTTTACAGACCAGCCGGAAATCACCCGTTTTGAACAAGTGAGTCGTTGTGATATTGATGCATTTAAACGTTTTTATCATTTGATGTTGCAGGAAGGCGTTTATCTGGCTCCGTCAGCTTATGAAGCCGGTTTCCTGTCACTGGCTCACAGCGATGCCGATATTGCGGAAACACTGGCGGCCGCTGAACGTTGTTTTGCTCAGATGAAATAAGCAATTCTCGTATCGACAAAAAGGCGCGTTAATTAACGCGCCTTTTTACTATGTTAAAATGGTGTTTTCTGAATTAAACCTTAAAGTGCGACATCAACTCTTGTTGCTGATTGGCCAGATCATTGAGTTTGCCCGCATTATCCGCAGAGGTATCGGCCATGCCGGTAATGTCACTGCTAACATCGCGAATGTTACTCACGCTGCTACTGATATCGCCACTCACCTTACTTTGCTCTTGCACCGCATGAGCAATGTGCGCATTCATATCTTGAATTACACCAATCGAGCGGGTGATTTGCTCTAACACACCCACCGATTGCTGCACATTGTGTAAGGTTTCATCTGCCTGTTTATGGCTGCCCAAAATCGCCGTCACCACGCGGTTGGTACCACTTTGTAATTCATTAATGACATTGTGGATCTGTCCAATAGAATCTTGTGTTCGGGAGGCCAGATTACGCACCTCATCGGCCACCACCGCAAAACCACGCCCCTGTTCGCCAGCTCGCGCAGCTTCTATGGCCGCATTCAACGCCAGCAAATTGGTTTGTTCGGCAATACCTTTGATAACATCCAGTATCTTATTAATGTTACTGCTATTTTCTGCCAGACGTTCCACTTGTGGTTTCGCCTCACTGATATATTTCATCAGTGAATCCATAGCTTGCAAACTCTCTTCCACTACTGATTTACCGTGTTGTGCGGCATGCTCTGCTTCATCTGCCGCTTCAACCGCCTGACCTGCACGATCGGCAATATTGGCCGAAGTGGCATGCATCTCTTCAAAGGCGGCAGCCACCTGATCGATTTCACGGAACTGGTATTGCAGACGATCTCGTGTTTGTCCTGCTACCGAATTCGCTTGCTGCGCAGTGTTACGAGTACCTTCCACTGCACCGACAACCTGTGTGATCGTACCCTGTAATTTATCCAGGAACAGGTTAAACGCCCGCGCCAGTGCCCCCATTTCATCCTGACTTTGGATCTGCAACCGTTGCGTCAAATCACCATCACCACTGGCGATTTCATTCAAACGTTCCACGACTGTGCGCATCGGCGCCACAATACGGTTCGCACTCCACCACATGGCAAATAAAACCAGTAAGGTAATGACCACACCGGTCGTTACCTGCCGTGTGATAGCACTGCTAATTTGTTGATCCAGAGAGGCACTAATGTCACGAGCCGCTGCAAGTACATCGGCACCTGGGAATTCGAGTAACATGCCCCAGGCTGGTAAGCCGTCATTTTCTACCGGAATGAACAGCTGCAACTTTTCGCCCTGCCAGTTCACCTGAACTTTGGCTTGCTTCAACCAGCCTTTCAGATGTTCTGCCAGTTTGGCATCTTTCTTCGCTACTGCTTCGCCAGGTATAAATGGCATGTCACTAACCGATACTGCGATACCATCGGAAGAGATCAACGCGGCACTGCCATGTCCGGCGAATAACTGACCATCCAGATCTTTTATCGCATTTTGTAAAGAATCAACTGCGATATCCATGCCGACAACACCCAACAGTTGATCGCCTTCGACAATCGGTTGTGTCACGGTAACCATCAGCAGTTCTTTCTGATTACTAACGTCTTTATAGGGGTTTAGCAAGCAAGGTGCATGAATACGAAGACTACAGGTAAACCATTCATTAGATGGAAAACTATTGGCATCGGGTGACGAATCATTGATGTCTTTTTCCGTCAGATTTTCCAGTGTCAGCTCGCCTTTGTCGTTGCGGCTCCAATAGACTGAAAAACGCCCGGATTCATTACCACCGGCATCACCTTGCCCCGCATAAGTGTCATCGGCATGACCTAATGCTGACGGTAACATCACCGCATAAGCACCCAGCGCATAAGGTGTGCTTTTTATCGCCTGTAACACCTGACTATTCAATGAGCTGCGCAAAATGCCGGAACCCTGGTAGTTTTGCTGAGCATGGGCTTTTTGTGCAATCAGACTTTGCGCCAGAATTGATGTTCTAATCTGGGCTTCATGCAAATAACTGGTCACATGGGAAACTTCAGCTTCACCATGCCCCAGCACCAACTGCACAGCATCTTCTTTAATTTTCTTACCGGTCTGTTCCAGCACCAACCCTTTAGTGGACTGCAAAGCATACACAGATAAACCAATTAACAGGACGACCGCCGATAGCAGCCCAATGGCAGACAACAAAGTTATTTTCCATTGGATAGAAAAATTGCGCATAAAATTTCCCTGATTCGATATGAACCCAGACCGTATTGATATTAAGTTAGCTGTAAATAGCCGAGAAGCTTCACTGTCAAATCATGATGTTATGAACTGGATCACGCAGTTTTATTCACCAGACCTGTTTGGCTTTATATATTCCACCTAAAACCATGTATTCCTGCTCACCATTTAATCCACGCGGTAACAACGCATCAAAGCAAACAATTTTACTCAATGGTACCTGTAGCTCGACCACGCGCGGGCCAAACCGGTACGCTTCATCGACATCACTGCTACAAGAGCTGAGGTTATTCAGTATTAACACAGGGTGTTGCTGATAATGATAACGAGGCGATTCACTACTACCCCGATAGAGGGTCAGATATTGTTGTTCCGGATATTGATGCACCAATTGGTACTGACAAAAGCTATATAACAGATCCAGCTGACTGGCTAATTCGTTAGTTTGATAGGTCGATCTGACACAAGCCTGCATATAACGGATATAAGCGTCCGATTCCGGTGCAGAAATTAACTCATGATGATAAATCGTGCGTAAGCCGAATCGGGATTCCACCCATTGCCGCCAGGCCGCCCCAGCATCACTGTCGGAATCGAACAACCAACCTAACAATAACTTGCGGTAATTGCTTTGTGGACGCGGCACCGGATCTGCATCCGGCCGATGCGCCAGTTTTGCCTCCGGTAAACGAAACCTGACCGCCATATAATCATTAAAAATATCCACCCGCTGGTGGGCATCACGACAAAGAACCAAACGATCGAATAATTCAGAATAAAACGTCTCAATGCCATCCAGTTGCAACTGAATGGGATGTTCCTGAAAGATCAAACTCGCCAATACAGGTGCCGGAACATTACAGCGATTTATCGGTAAGGTTAACTCTGCGAGTAATTGGCGTTCTTCAGGTAGTGGCTGCATTCGGCCACTCCGGCGTTAATTCTTCAGCAGCTGGTTGCAGATAATAAAGTTTATCGGAGAGTTCGCAGATCTCATTGTGCCAGTATAAATGCTGACACCAATCCTCTCTGATCCCCTGATATCCGTAATAAGCGCCTGCCAGTTGCCCCGCAACGGCTGCTGTCGTGTCGGCATCATCACCCAGATTGGCTGCCGCCAGAATGCAATCGGCATAACAATGGGTATGCCAAAAACACCACAGTGCCGCTTCCAGACTCTCCAACACATAACCTGTGCCTTTTAAATCACGGTAGTTTTTATCCAAAAAATCGAATTGCTGTAATGTCGCAATCGCTTCAGTTTGTGCCGGATAAGACACACGCAACAAACTCTCTTTATCACCACCTTGCAACAAATCGAGCAATTGTGCAGACATCCAACCACAGGCATCGAGACAAAGCGCAGCACCATGAGTAGTTCGGGAGCTTTGCCGCGCATAATGAATGGCCCGATCAGCATCATGCATGTAAGCAATCGGAATGGGTGCCAGTCGCATGATAGAGCCATTACCCGACGTCCAGGTGGCTTTCATACCGGAGAAAGGATTACCATTTTTCTGAAAGCGACGTAATGCACTGGAGACCGTTGTACCAATATCAAAACAGTTACCAATGCTGCTGAGATAACCGTTGTCATACCAGTCGCAATAACGTTGCATCTGATCTGTCGCATTAAAACCTTCGCACTCTAACAAGCTGTGAGCAAGACAAAGTGCCATCGACGTGTCGTCAGTCCAGTAGCCTTTTTGCAGACAAAAATGGCCACCACCGACCATATCCGTCAGCGGCTGAAACGAACCTCGGGGGCGAAACTCCAGTGTGGTACCAACCGCGTCACCCACTGCTAAACCAACCAGACAACCACGGGCACGATCTAACCCTTTATCCATGTCATCCTCCGGTAGAATTTACCTATCAGGAGGACTATGCAAGGTTTACACCGTTGTTTCTGGATGGAAATAGTTCGAGAGATAACTAACCAATTGCGGCAACTCCAATGGCCGTGAATAGTAATAGCCTTGGATCTCTTCAGCACCAATGCCAGCCACAATATCTAATTCCACCGCGGTTTCCACCCCTTCAGCGACCACGGTTAAACCCAGATCATGCGCTAATTCCGTAATGTGTTGAACCAGATGGAACTGGCGTTGATCGAGGTCTATCTGTTGAATAAAAGATTTATCGATTTTCAATTTATCGACCGATAAATCCTTCAAATATGCCAGCGAGGAAAAGCCGGTACCAAAATCATCCAGCGCAATGCGGATATTATCTTCTTGTAACGCCTGCAGAATTTGCTGACTGGTGGCAAAATCGAGTAATGCGATCGTCTCAGTCAATTCAAGAATCAATTGTTCATGCAAAATCGGGCTACCCTGCAAGAATTGGTTCAGCTTGGTTGGTAAATTAAGTGTGAACATGGATTCAGAGAGATTCACGGCAACGGATATCCGTTCAATCAGCCAAAATGGTAATGAGCTTAGATCGTTGAAAACACGTCGGAATATCCAATCCCCTAACGCATCCCCCAAACCATGTTCCTCGGCAATCTCAATAATCTCCGGTGGTGCAACGAAGCCAAATAGTGGATGCCGCCAACGCAGCAGAGCTTCCATACCTAGTTTGTCTGACGGCTGAACAGAATGTACCGGTTGATAACACATAAACAATTTGGCGGAGTCTGGAACTTGTAATTCAGCTCTCAGGTGCGTAGCTAACTCACGTCGGCGCTGAAAATCACTCAACATGCGAGTGTTAAAAACCTGATAATGATTAGGTCTATTTTTCTTCGCGGCAGATAAGGCCTGTTCCGCAAATTGATATAACTCCACCGCTGAGGAGCATTGTTCGGGATAAGTGCTGACGCCACAACAGAGATAAACCCGGTGGGCCGGATCATATTCCCGCAGGAAAACATCTAATTCACTTAGCACCGCTGGTAACAGCGTAGTGACTTCATGATGCGGAATTAATATGGCAAATTCACTACCGCCGGTGCGGCCAATTAATGCGGTTTTACCAAACCACAGGCGTAAAATACGGCCGATGCCTTGTAATAACAAATCACCGTTGCGGTAACCGAAAAGATCATTAACCTCGTTAAAACGTACAACATCCAATACACACAGACTGAGTAATTGCTGCGTTACGCTGGCTTGATAACAACGCTCTTTGAGTAACGTTAAAAAATGCGAACGATTGGTTAATGTGGTCAACGGATCATGTAATGATAAAAACCAATGCTGGCGTGATTCGCGGAACAACAGATAACTCATCAACAAACTAAGCAAAGAGACTACCGCCAGCACCCAGGAAATATGCTTAACTGTCGCCTCGATAGAATCCATGCCACGAGTAGCACCAGGCCCAGTAAAATTCTGAATCATGAGCTGGCGAATGTCTGGCTGTAAGGTCAGTAATTGTTCTTCCCATGCTGATAGTTCAGGGGAATCGAAGGAGGGTAAATTTTCAATCAGCGACTCATGTTGCTGAAGTAAAACAAACACTTTTTTGATCAGCGCTTCGGCACCGAATTGACTTCGAACGGCAGCACTTTCGGAACCATGCAGAAACACATCCATCCGGTTCCAAGCCAAATCATAAGCTAGTGAGAGATTCTCTGCGGAACTTTTACCCGCGCGATACAGCTGTAATTCTGTGCATAATTTCTGATATTCCAGCTCAAGTTGCGCCAACGACCATGCGCTCAGTGTCGTATGCGCAGTGATTCGCTGTGATACCTCCTGAAAAGAGTAAAGGGAGCTGAACATGCCAATCACCATGCTAATAATCAGCAACCCCAGTACAATAAATTTAGAATATCCCCTCATCAATTACTCACACTGATAGTGCGTAATTGCCATATCATCGCACTGTGATAGGTAGGTTTATCCAGTTCAGTATGCTGGCTTAAAGGATAAATCACCCACACTGGCCCTTTGTTACGACGAGTAAGTAATTTGCCATCCTGAGTCAGCGCCAGCAGCACATCATATTTATAAGCATCAGTCACGGTGATGGTCGTGACATAATCATTCAGCGCTTTAGCATTCAGTTTGCTGACTTGTTGTAAGCATTGTTTATCCAGCAGGTCACGCAATAACACCCCGGTGTAAGTGTGTGAGCCTTCCGTCCATGGTGTCGTAGTAATCACCGTCTTTTGGGGTAGGGCCAGTAATTGAGCCAACGTAAAATCGACCGTTGCCTGTTTACCTTCCACGGTCAAAATAATTGAGACATTTGCTTTTTTGCCGGACACATCCGCTGCTTTTTCCTGAGCCCAGGTAAAAGGCGCCACCAACATGCTGAGTAAACAAAATACAATGACACCACTTTGACTCTTCATCTCTTTTAACTCCAACCATAAGTAAATAACATTGCGAATAAAACGCGTTGGATGATGAAAAAGATCACTCTGAATACAGATTAGCAGACGCTGCTATACCCGTAGGTCTAATTGTTGTACAGTACCAGCCGAACCATCTTCTTTCAGATACACACTGCTGGAACGCAATACACCCAAGCTCTCACCATCGCTGCTACTACCGAGATTTTGAAACTGTGTCTCGACCGAATGCAGATAAATAGCGCCGACGCCAACATCGGCTAATGCCACTAAGCCTTTCCCCGGACGCCAGACAGAGAGCTGACCATAAATGCTGTCACCTTCATCAATAAAGCTGTTACCGTCTTCATCATATTGCGCCAGTTCAGCAAAACCGTTACCACTCTGCGCACCGAACAACTCAGTGCCATTATCAACTTGCTGATTGCTGTTCTTATCCAGCGCCAGAAAATAAGAACCGCTGCCTAATGTCGGTAAAGAATCTTTCGTGCCATCACTGTCGATATCAAAGTTAAACCGCGCTTCTTTCAAATCAGCAAACTGACTGTCGAGATTGATCACCAGAGGGTCTTTTAACGCAGACTCTTTGGTTAAACGCTCTGACAACTGCATATCCTGATATGACATAGCAAAGCCCAGTTTCAGCTTGATAGTGCGACCATCTGCGGTTTGCACTTCGCCGTTTGCAGAGAAACGTAAACGTTCACTCTCAGCGCTATATTCGATGATACGCACCTGATGATCTGCTTCCGAGGCCGTTGCTTGTGCCGCCGACGCAGCAGGTGCCCCCGAAGGCATAGTGCTTTCATCAGTACTGGTTTGTCGCATCGGTGGCATCAGCTTAATCTTGATACCCAGCAAAGACTCAATGACCGTCTTCATCAAGCGCGTATGCGCATCTAACGACAAATCATCATCCGATAACTCTTCCGAAGTCTTCTGACTTGAATTAGCACCCGCCGCTTCGATAGCGGCCGCTGTAGCATCAACATTTTTTGGGCCGGAGGTGTTAACAGAGGGAAGCGTGATGGTAGGTTTTATCTGTTGTTGCTGACGGTTTTGTTCTGCGGCTTTTTGTAGATCGCGACGGCTAAGGCTCACCGCCATGGCATCACGGCTTTGTAAACGAACCTCAACTTTCACATCTTGCTGATCAGGCTTCGCCAGCGTGGACAGTGTTTCCTGCTTGCGCACCGATTCCTGCTGATGCTCATATTGTGTCTTCAGTGACAGTGTTTGTTGGGTAATACGCATAACCCCTCCGGCAATACGACATGCAGATAGCAGTGTGCTAATTGGTTATCGGCATGCGGTCACGGAGGTTTAAGATCCGATCGATCTAACGGGATCTTTTCTTAGATCTTATTGAATGAAACGCACAGATTCCCGCTGAATTAACGTCGGTTCCAGTGTGATCAGGCGGGGTTCATCATCGGCGCCCTGAATACGCTCCAGTAAGGTATCTACTGCTTTGCGGCACAGCTCTTCCTGCGGTTGATGGATCGTCGTCAACGGCGGCGTCAGATAACGCGCCAACTCGATATCGTCATAACCGATGACCGATATATCCTGCGGTACGCTTAATCCGGCCCGATACAATGCCTGATACACACCGACGGCGGACACGTCATTGCCGGCAAATACGGCTGTTGGGTGCTCAGACAAGCTTAATAATTGCTGCATGGCGGTAATGCCACCCGCAAACTCAAAATCCCCTTCCACGATATATTCCGGCCGGAAGGCAATGACCGCCTCATCTAAGGCTTGCCGATAACCGTGTTGCCGTGACTGCGCCGGTAATTTGTCTAATGGCCCGGTGATCAAACCTATTTTTCGATGCCCTTGTTCAATCAGATGACGGGTTGCCAGATAACCACCGAGTGCCGAGTTATCCTGAATGCGATCAGCTTTGCTGTTGAGTGGCCCCCAATCCATGACCACTATCGGCACAGCCGGATGGCGACCAAACACTTCGGCAGAGGCCGAACGGGCTTCGGTACACATCAGTAACAAACCATCGATCCGCTTTTGCAGTAACACTTCCAGACTATGGCTCAGCCGTGCCGGATCGCCTTCGGTATTACATAACACCAGGGTATAGCCACGCTGATAACAGATCCGCTCTACACCGGCCACTACTTCGGCAAAAAACGGGTTATTCGAGGTGGTAACGATCATGCCCAGCGTGCGAGTCTGATTGATTTTCAAGCTACGAGCTAAGGCGGAAGGAGAATAATTAAGATCAGCCACCGCTTTCAAAATGCGCTCACGAATTTCGTCACTGACAAAACGGCTATTATTCACCACGTGCGAAACCGTGGAGGTTGAAACACCCGCTAAGCGGGCGACATCTTTCATGGTGGCCAAACCTGCTAACTCCTTGCAGCTAAAAACGCATCTACCTCAGACCGAAGCGGAATCGACGGTTGAGCGCCAGAACGGGTGACGGAAATTGCCGCCGCCGCATGCGCAAAACGAATGGCGTCACGACGGGATAAACCTTCCAACTCGGCGGTCACGAACGCGCCATTAAAGGTATCACCCGCGGCTGTCGTGTCGAGTGCCTGCACACGAAAACCTGGGATCAATTCGCCTTTACCCTGTTCACTCAGCCAAACACCTTTGGCTCCTAAGGTAATTAATACCGTAGCAATGCCATATCCGTGAAGGATATTTGCCGCTTTTTGTGCATCATCTTCGGTATTCACTGCCACACCGGTCAGCGCTTGCGCTTCTGTTTCGTTAGGGGTAATCACGTCAACCAGACAGAGCAACGACTCGGGCAGCGCCTGCGCAGGTGCCGGATTCAGGATCACTTTAGTACCAGCATCCCTGGCAACCTGAGCTGCTGTTTCAACCGTATTCAACGGGCTTTCCAGCTGCATCAGCAATACATCCGCATCGCTAATTAACGGCAAGTGTGGCTGCAAACGTGCCGGGGTCAGCTCTGCGTTCGCCCCCGCAGAAATGCCGATACAATTTTCACCGTCCGCCGAGACCCAGATCATCGCAACACCGGTGGTTGTGCCATCAATGGCCATCACTGCCTGTGTATCAATGCCATCAATGACGAACTGTTCTTTCATGCGGGCGCCAATATCATCGCTGCCCACACAAGCAATAAACGCAATGTCAGCACCGGTTCTGCCTGCAGCAACAGCCTGATTCGCCCCCTTGCCGCCATAGGCAATGTGATAGCCGCTGCCAACCAGCGTTTCACCGGGTTTAGGAAAGCGAGGTACAGATAATACGTGATCGGCATTCACACTGCCGAGAACGACCAGTTTTTTACTCATCTTCAGCTCCAATCAACTTCAGCCGCAATAAACGTCCGTTTCAATAACCCTCAGCCTCAATAAAAAAGTACCCGCACAAAGGCGGGTACTGGCTGATATTATTTTGATACCACTTTCAGTGGTACTGGAATATTGGCTAGCACGGTTTCACCTTTCAGCACTTTATCCGCGATTTCTACGCCAATCGCACCGATTTGATCAGGCTGTTGCGCGATAGTCGCCGCCATTTTGCCTTTTTCTACTGCTTTAACACCATCATCGGTGCCGTCAAAACCAACAACCAGCACGTTATCTTTGCCAGCGGCTTGCAGTGCACGCACGGCACCTAAGGCCATTTCATCGTTTTGTGCAAAGACGCCTTGCACATCACCATGCCCTGACAACAGATTTTCCATAACATTCAAGCCTTTAGTGCGGTCGAAATCAGCCGGTTGACTGGCCAGCATCTGAAAGCTGTGCGCATCCGCCGCCAGTTTGAATCCGGCTCCGCGATCACGAGCAGCAGAAGTACCCGCGATCCCTTCCAATTGAATGATTTTGGCTTTTTCACCCAATTTAGTGGCAATGAAATCACCGGCCATTTTACCACCCGCGATATTATCGGAAGCGATATGACTCACCACTGTGCCTTTATTGGCGCCACGGTCCAGAGTCAGCACCGGCAGTTTGGCTTTATTGGCAATGGCAATCGCATTACCTACGGCATCCGAATCGGTCGGATTGATCAGCAGCACTTTTACCCCACGAACCGTTAAGTCTTCCACGTTAGCCAGCTCTTTCGCCGGGTCATTTTGTGAATCCAATACCAGCAGGTCATAACCCAACTCTTTGGCTTTGGTTTCCGCACCATCTTTTAAGGTGACAAAAAATGGGTTATTCAAGGTGGAAACCACCAGTGCCATGGTGTCTTTTGCCATAGCGGAAACAGATACTGAACTACTCAACACCACAGCAGAAACCAGAATTGCTAACTTTTTCATGTTCATAGCTTTGTTCCTCGATTCGGGGGGTTATTTGCTGCTCTTGTGATCAATCAACACTGCCAGCAAAATCACTGTCGCTTTGACAATCATCTGGAAGTAAGAAGAGACATCGAGCAGGTTAAGCGCATTGTTTAAGAAGCCGATAATGAAAGCACCGATCAGGGTTCCCGAGATCCGTCCTTTACCACCAGCGAGACTGGTACCGCCCAGAACAACGGCAGCGATAGCATCCAGTTCATAGCCTGTGCCGGCGGTTGGTTGTGCGGATGACAAACGGGAAGTAACGATGATCCCGGCCAGCGCAGACAAGAAACCACAGGCGGCATAGACAATGATTTTGATCCGGTCGACATTGATACCGGAGAGACTGGTCGCCGCTTCATTGCCACCTAAGGCATAAATGTAGCGACCAATGCGAGTGTGATTGAGCAGATACCAAACAGTTGCGAACACAGCCGCCATCAGCCAGACCGGCACCGGAATACCTAACAAATAGCCGGTACCAAACCAGGCAAATGCATCGGAGGCATCAGAGAAACCGGTGCTGATCGGACGACCGTCAGTGAAGACTAATGTCGCGCCACGCAACAAGGTCATGGTGACTAAGGTGGCAATGAAAGCCTGCACACGACCTTTGGCAATAATGACACCGCTGACTCCACCTAACAGCGCACCCGCCAGTAACACCGCTGGCACTGTCAGAAAGATCGAGAGTTCACTATCCAGCATCGCGGCGGCAAAGGCACCGCATAACGCCAGCACCGAGCCGACTGACAGATCAATACCGGCAGTCAGGATCACCAGCGTCATACCGACTGCCATGATGGCGTTAACTGACGTTTGGCGCAGAATATTCAATAAGTTATCGGTAGTGAAAAAATTAGGATTTAATGCAGAAACGACCGCAATCAGTATTAATAAAGCAATTAATGCTTTTTGCTCTAACCACCATTGTTTACTGAACCAACGGGATGTATCAGAGGTAGATTTGGCGTTCATGGTTTGGATACTCATGCTGCTTGTTGTCCTTCCGTTTTACCAACGGCACAGGCCATCAGTCGTTCTTGGGTCGCGTCAGCGCGATCAAATTCACCGCATATCTTTCCTTCATGCATCACCAAAATCCGGTCACTCATGCCCAGCACTTCCGGCATTTCTGAAGAGACCAGAATGATGCTTAAGCCTTCCTGCTTAAATTGATTGATCAGCTGATAAATTTCTTTCTTGGCACCCACATCTACACCGCGAGTGGGTTCATCTAAAATCAATACCTTAGGACGGGTCATCAGCCCGCGGGCAATCGCCACTTTTTGCTGATTCCCGCCGGATAACAAGCGGATCGGCTGCTGCATACTCGGCGTCTTAATATTGAACAAGCGGATAAAATCACTCACTGCCTGTTGTTCAGCAGCATGTTTTAAACCCCAAAATGAACTGAAATACTGAAGAGCAGGCAGCGTCATGTTTTCTTTTACTGACATGCCCAACACCAGCCCGTCACCTTTGCGGTCTTCCGAGATATAAACAATGCCGTTATCCAATGCATCCTGCGTTGAGCTGATAGTTAAGGCATCACCATCCAGCACCAACTCGCCTTCGGTTTTGGCATACGCACCGTATATCAATTTCATCAGTTCTGTGCGGCCCGCGCCCATCAAACCGCAGATACCTAAAATTTCACTGCGATGCAGCGAGAATGATGCTTCTTTGACACCAGCACCGGAGAAGTCGTTGACTTGCAGGCGCAACTCACCATGCGGGATCGTTAGTCGCGGATATTGTTCTTCCAGCCGACGCCCCACCATCATTTCGATTAAGGCGTCTTCATCCAGGGAAGCGACGATACGTTCCGCAATGAACTGGCCATCGCGTAATACAGTGACATCGTCGCAAATCTCAAAAATCTCTTTTAAACGGTGGGAGATATAAACAATGCCACGGCCTTCGGCTTTCAATTCCCGGATAACAGAGAACAATGCCTCGGTCTCGGTATCTGTCAGCGCGTCGGTTGGTTCATCCATGATGATGACGCGGGAGGAAAAACTCAGTGCTTTGGCAATTTCCACCATCTGCTGGGTGCCAATGGAAAGCTCACCCACCAACTTGCGGCTGGAATGCGGCACTTTCAGACGCACCAATAATTTATCCGCCTCGGCATACATTTTTTTCCAGTCGATCCGACCTAAGCGGGTGACAAATTCACGACCGAGAAAGATATTTTCCGCAATGGTTAAACCGGAAATCAGATTTAATTCCTGATGGATAATGCTGATCCCCGCCTCTTGCGATTGTTTTGGCCCAGAGAACGAAACTTCCTGACCTTGGTAATGAATCGACCCAGCATCCTTGCTATAAATCCCGGTTAACACTTTCATCAGTGTCGATTTACCGGCACCGTTTTCCCCCAGTAAGGCCATGACACGACCGGGATAAACGCTCAGTGACGCCCCCGATAAAGCCTTCACGCCGGGAAACTGTTTGTCGATGCTCTGCATCTGTAGCAAGGGCTCCATACGGCCTCCTAGAACACGACGCCAGAGACAAAAATCACATTCGCATACGGCGTACATTCACCGGTACGAACTACCGCTTTGCTGGTGTGCGTGGCGAGTTTGAACTCTTCGTGACTCACATAGTCAAAAATAATGGCTTTGTTTTGGGTCTCGGCGATATGTTTCAAATGTGCCAGTAATTCCGCATGCAACGCTGGGCTTACCTCTGTGAACTCACGCGCCATGATCACGCGTTCGATTTGCATCTCTTCGGTGATTGCGCGCACGACATCCATAAAACGCGGCACCCCCTGACTCACCGCTAAATCAATCCGCTCTGGTGCTGCCGGAATAGGTAACCCTGCATCGCCGACCACCAGCTGATCGGTATGCCCCATCGTGGCGATAACATGAGACAAAGGGGCGTTCAACAAAGCATGTTTTTTCATGAGCCGGCTCTCCGGATAAATAAACAGTTGAAATAAAATCAGCGAGGTCATGTACTGCATAAACAGTCTTAGCCAGAACATCCTGCTTTTCCAGCCGCCTTATTTATAATTGTGATCACCATCGAAACGTTTCGATAAAGAGATTTAAGTGAATCGTATTCGTAAAAGGAGATAGGCAAGAATAATGAGTGAAGGGTATTAAATGAAAAAACCCATCACACCTATCAGTTACTGATCTGCGTTATGGGTCTGGTATTGTCATGCCGGCGAGGAAAAATACGTTATAAAAAGATGTGACATACTGACTTTCATGCATCTTCGGTTTATCAAAACACCACGCCGGAGACAAAAATCACATTGGCATACGGCGTACATTCCCCCGTGCGCACCACTGCCCGACTTAAATGCGTCATCTGCTTAAACTCGTCATGGCTGACATAATCGAAGTTGATGGTTCTGTCCTGCTCAGTAGCAAGATGTTCCAGATGGGCGATCAACTCGATGTGCAACGCCGGGCTGACTTCGGCAAACTCATGCGCCATGATCACGCGCTCTATTTGCATTTCTGCCGTCACAGCCTGCACCACATCCATGAATTTAGGCACCCCCCGACTCACCGCCAAATCAATCCGTTCTGGTGCAGCGGGAATGGGTAACCCTGCATCACAGATAACCAATTGATCGGTGTGACCCAGCGTGGCGATAACATGAGACAAAGGCGCATTCAGCAAGACATGTTTTTTTCATGAGTGTTTCCCCGGCAAAATACAGAATAGATTAGCTTCTGAATCAAGGGGGGACGAGCAATCATATTTGTTTTGTGATCAGAGCCAAAAGGTTAACATCGTTATCACTGCCAGAATTTTTTCCCCAGCTCCTCCTGCCGTTCAGATTCTGAAATACCAATATCTTTCAACATATGAGGAGACATCTCAGACAGATAATAACGAGTCCTTCTCTTTTCTTTCCACAATCGCAATGCTGATAAAAATAACTTTAGTTTATCTAATGCACACTGACAGACACTTGAGAAAGAAACCCCATTTTTTATAGCTGATGTTATATCATTGTCCTGCATAATGCTGATTCTATAACAAGAGTTATCCAATGGAGTCAGCATAAGAAATGGGTGATAAGCAGACAAACCAGATTAACTAAAAAAAGCATAAGATAAACTTATATGTCAAAACTATTCCATCGCTTGAAATCACTGTATGTATTAGATGTGGTTCTGCAAACGGGCTCGTTCAGTCTGGCAGCAGAAAAACTGTATATAACGCAATCTGCAGTGAGCCAGCATATTAAACAGCTGGAGGAAGATCTGGGGCCACTGTTCATCCGCCAAGCTCGGTCTTTACAGCCCACAGGTCTGGCCGAATCGTTGCGCAATAGTTTAAAAAAGGGCTTTTTCGAACTGGAATATGGCTGGAATCAGGTGATGCAGCCGGGTCAAAAAACACTGACCATTTCGGTATTACCCTCTTTTGCCAGCAGCTGGCTGATCCCTCGTTTAGAGCGTTTTAGCGAGCAATACCCAGAGATTGAATTACGGTTGTCAATGACCGATCAGCAAGTCGATTTTGATCGGGCTAATATTGATGCAGGTATTCGTTATGGCTTGGGGAATTACCCAGATCTAATCGTTCGTCATCTGATGGATGACTCTATTTTTCCAGTGGTAAGCGGTCAATTTACCGGATCTTTGAGTCTGAATGATCTAACCAACCATACACTAATCCGAGATAATTCAGGTGAGCATTTTAATTGGGAAGGCTGGCTGAAACTGGTTGGTAAACCCGATTTGCAACCAAAACGCTATCTGACCATATCTGACAGCAGCTTGATGATTAAAGCTGCAATGACCGGGCAAGGCATCGCACTTGGCCGGAGAAGTCTGGTTCAAGATGAACTAACATCCGGTATGTTATGCCAACCATTTAAACAAGAGATGGAAAGCCCCTTCTCTTATTATCTTGTGATGCCGCAACGCTCGCGAAACCACAAAGAATTGAAACTCTTTACCCAGTGGCTGATAGAAGAAATTAACCACTTTAAAAAGCCGTCATAGCAACTTGTACGTATCAACGAGACTAACTTTTTAACAAAGAACCCAAAACATATGAACACTAACGATGGAAGCTTATTAAGTTTTTGGCAACAACAACTGGAAAACTGGCTGGAACAACACCATACCGAAACCGATGGTGCACATGATATTGCTCATTTTCGCCGGGTTTGGAAAACCGCACGCACGCTGAATCAGGCAGAGGGTTTGCAAGGTGATGAACTGGTGTTACTGGCTGCCGCCTATCTGCACGATATCATCAGCCTGCCGAAAAACCACCCTGATCGACACTTAAGCTCCCGCCTTGCCGCCAAAGAAGCCGCGGTGATCTTACTTGAACTGGGTTTCCCCACCGAAAAAATCAATGCGGTTGGCCATGCGATTGAAGCACACAGTTTTTCGGCTAATCTACCGGCTGAAACCTGGGAGGCGAAACTATTACAAGACGCCGATCGTATGGAAGCCTTAGGCGCTATCGGGCTGGCGCGCGTGTTTTATACGTCAGGGCGGATGGAACGGGAAATGTTTGATCCTTATGACCCGTTAGCAAAACACCGTCAGTTAGACGATATGCAATTCGCACTCGATCATTTTTTTGTGAAACTTTATAAAGTCGCCGACACTATGCAGACAGCTGCAGGAAGGAATATGGCGGAACAACGCAGAAAATATCTGGAAGAGTATGTAATGCAGCTATTAACGGAACTGTAATTACCGTTATTGATGATTATTTATCTGTAAAAAACACCCATAAAAAAAACCTGCTTCGCAGCAGGTTTCTTCTTTCCGGATAAACCGGAGATTGCGCATACAAGATGCGCAACTATCAACTAGCGAATGGTAACATTCACAGCTGATGGGCCGCGTTGGCCTTCTTCGATGTCAAAAGATACAGCTTGACCTTCGATCAGAGTTTTGAAGCCAGTAGAAGCGATTGCAGAGAAGTGAACGAACACGTCTTTGCCACCGTTGTCTTGAGCCAGAAAACCAAAACCTTTAGTTTCGTTGAACCATTTAACTGAACCGTTAACTTTAGACATAACATTTCCTTAGAAATAAATTGGTGCCACAAAAGGCAATAATGGCCGGATTTATCTATCAATACTTATGAGGGGCACTAAGAAAATATTACTACAACGGCACAAACGGTAAGGTCAGGCAGGGGTCTTAACTTCAAAATGTCTGGCATAAATAGGTCTGATTTTGCAGGCCGGAGAAGATTAAAACACATGGTCCTGTTAATAGCGAGTTAATTCGAAAACTATTTTGTTAATGAACATAAAAGCAAAAAGAACCATAAAAAAAGCCGGCTCTCTGACATCAGAGGCCGGCTTTGATTTAATTCAATAATCAGGCTTTAGGTGCTGAAGAACGGATCAAGTAATCAAATGCGCCCAGTGAAGCTTTAGCGCCCTCACCCATCGCAATGATGATCTGTTTGTAAGGCACAATCGTCACATCACCGGCCGCGAACACACCTTCCATTGAAGTGTTACCGTGAGCACCAACAATGATCTCGCCACGGTTACTCAGTTCAACCGCACTGCCTTTCAGCCAATCGGTATTGGGCAGTAGACCAATCTGAACAAAGATGCCTTCCAGCTCAACCTTACGCGCTTCGTTGGTAACACGGTCGGTATACGTCAGCGCAGAAACTTTGGTGCCATCGCCTAATACTTCCGTGGTCAATGCCGAGGTAATAACAGTGACGTTCGGCAAACTGTTCAGTTTATTCTGCAGTACGGCATCAGCTCGCAATTTGCTGTCAAACTCCAGCAAGGTCACATGTGCAACAATACCGGCTAAGTCGATGGCCGCTTCAACACCCGAGTTACCACCACCGATCACCGCAACACGTTTGCCTTTGAATAACGGGCCATCACAATGCGGACAATAGGCTACCCCTTTATTGCGATATTCTTTTTCACCCGGTACGTTCATTTCGCGCCAGCGGGCACCCGTTGCCAGGATCACAGACTTACTCTTCAGAACAGCACCGCTTTGCAGGGTAACGGCCACATGATCGGCGTTTCGTTCCAGTTTAGCGGCACGCTGCAGATTCATAATATCCACGTCATATTCTTTAACGTGTTGTTCAAGCGCGGTTGCCAGTTTTGGACCTTCGGTTTCTTTCACCGAAATGAAGTTCTCAATGCTCATGGTGTCGAGTACCTGACCACCAAAGCGTTCCGCGACGACGCCGGTGCGAATGCCTTTACGGGCCGCATAAATTGCAGCTGCAGAACCAGCGGGGCCACCGCCCACGACCAATACATCAAACAATGCTTTGTCGTTGATCTTCGCCGCTTCGCGCTCGGAAGCGCCGGTATCCAACTTCGCAACGATCTCTTCAACACTCATGCGGCCTTGGCCAAACACTGCGCCGTTCAGGAATACAGTTGGTACAGCCATGATCTGACGGGCGTTCACTTCATCTTGGAATAAAGCGCCATCGATCATGGTATGACGAATTCTTGGGTTAACCACTGACATCAGATTCAGTGCCTGCACAACATCCGGGCAGTTCTGACAGGTCAGCGAAATATAAGTTTCAAAATTGTATTCGCCAGGCAAATTGCGGATCTGCTCCAGCAATTCAGCATCGGCTTTTGGCGGATGACCACCCACTTGCAGCAGTGCCAGTACCAGCGAGGTAAATTCGTGGCCCATCGGCAAACCAGCAAATGCAACACCCATGTCAGAACCAATTCGGTTTAAGGCAAAAGAAGGCTTACGTGCAGTTGGGTCGGTCGATTGACGCAGAGAAATCTTGTCGGATTGTTCAACGATATCGGCTAACAGTGACTGTAACTCGCGAGAGGAATCACTGTCATCGGTGGACGCGATGATTTCGATCGGCTGAGTCACATTGGCCAGATAGCCTTTTAATTGAGTTTTTACATTTGCGTCTAACATAATGAGTCTCGTCTCGTGAATTAAAGTCAGAGAAAAAAATGCCGGGCTAACCCGGCATTTTTAATGTGTAAGATTAGATCTTACCAACCAAGTCGAAAGATGGAGACAGGGTTGCTGCACCTGGAGTCCATTTAGCTGGGCAAACTTCACCTGGGTGGTTCGCCACATATTGAGCAGCCTGAACTTTACGCAGCAGTTCTTTGGCATCACGGCCGATACCGTTGTCGTGCACTTCGCACAGCTTGATCTGACCTTCAGGGTTGATAACGAAGGTACCACGCAGTGCCAGACCTTCTTCTTCGATCATCACGTCAAAGTTACGGGTGATCACGCCAGTTGGGTCACCAACCAGTGGGTACTGTACTTTACCGATGGTGTCAGAAGTGTCGTGCCATGCTTTGTGAGTGAAATGGGTGTCAGTAGAAACACCGTAGATTTCTACGCCCAGTTTCTGGAATTCTGCGTAGTTGTCTGCCAGGTCACCCAGCTCAGTTGGGCAAACAAAAGTGAAGTCAGCTGGGTAGAAGAATACGATTGACCATTTGCCTTTCAGATCTTCCTGAGTCACAGGAACGAATTTGCCATTGTGGTAAGCGGTCGCTGCAAATGGTTTAACTTCAGTGTTAATCAAAGACATGTGGAACTCCTTCATTGGGTTGTTGGTTACAAACGAGTGCTTGGCTACTCGATGTATCTATACTGGCCCAAAAAAGTCTTTCTATCCAATAGTTGTGAACTATTTGTTTAATAGGTTTTACCTATCTAACAATTAAAATCTAAAACTTTAACCTTTGAATAGATCAACAAAGCCTCTATAGAAAGAGGCTTTGGCAGGAGAAATAAAAAGTATAAACGAGAGTGAGTAACAACTAAGCGACTTCGGCTTTCGCTAACTCAACGTAAATATCACGCAAGCGCAGTGAGATTGGGCCCGGTTTGCCGTTACCGACTGGTT
>ERZ650300.378-NODE-378-length-26493-cov-11.893033_pt1 | contig 26493 bp, 26 predicted proteins | sample MGYA00376236_ERZ650300 | MGnify/ENA primary metagenome ERZ650300 (study PRJEB26733, sample SAMN07839303) | wastewater metagenome | biome: urban; feature: wastewater treatment plant; material: waste water | place: USA: North Carolina | collected 2016-04-28 ...
CAAAAACCATTAGGGAATCATTAGGCTTTACCCTGTCTGAGATAGCCGAAAACTCTTTTTATAAGGGTGGAAGTGTGCCAAGCGTACCCATTTAAGAATACGCTTAGGCTAAAAGTGTCTCAGATGTGCTATTTGCTCAGGGTATATTTTGAATCGGTATAGGCTCAATCCAAGCAAAATCATCATTTGCAACCTGTACCGCTATTTCTGCGAAACCAAGCTGCCCAACATCCAGATTCCGCATCGCCGCTTCTTCACGACCAACGATCCGGTGATGACCCCCGACCTGATCGACTACTTCTTCAATCAGCGCACGACCGTCTTCGCCGACCTCAGCGACCGCAAGAAAGCGCTGCTCCACCTCATCTACGACCTGCCGGAATACAAGAAGGTGCTCCCGCCCCCGCCCGGCGACGGCGTCGCGCGGCAGATACGCCAGCACCGCCGCTTTTCGGTCAAATGCCCGGCCCGCCTGGCCAACAGCAACCCGCTGGCGAGCGGAGCGATCCAGGTCGAGGTCAACGAGGTTTCACGCTACGGTTTCCGCGCCCGCGTCGCCCAGCAGATACCGGCCGACGTGTGGCTCAATGCCACCGTCCAACTGGGCCTCAACGAAGTGTCCCGGCTCACCGTGCAGGCTGTTCAGGAAACCGACATGAACGACCATCACTACTGCGGCTTCCGCATCGGCGAGCCCGATCTGGTATGGCGAAAATTCGTCACGGCGCTTTATGAAGGGCATACTCACACGGATCTCGACCAAGCTACCCGATTCCTGACGTGAGCCACCCACTTCCCGCCGCCCTGATCCAGTCACTCCAGCAACAATTCCAGCACCGCTTCTCGCAAGGCGAATCCAACCGCCTGCAGCATGGCCGAGATGAGTCGGTCCATGCCCCGCAACCGCCCGACGGCGTGGTGATGGCGGAAAGCACCGAAGAAGTCGCCGCCGTCGTCCGCCTGTGCGCCGAACACGGCGTGCCGATCATCCCCTACGGCGTCGGCAGTTCCGTCGAAGGCCATGTACTGGCCACCCGCGGCGGCATTTCGCTCGACCTGTCGGGCATGAGCCAGGTGCTGGCCATTCATGCCGAGGATGGCGATGCCACCGTGCAGGCCGGCGTCACCCGCAAGCAGTTGAACGATGCGCTGAAAGGCACTGGCCTCTTTTTCCCGATCGACCCTGGAGCCGACGCGACCATCGGCGGCATGGCGGCAACCCGCGCCTCGGGCACCAACGCCGTGCGCTACGGCACGATGCGCGAGAACACCCTCGGCCTCGAGGTGGTGCTGGCCGACGGGCGGGTGATCCGCACCGGCGGGCGGGCCCGCAAGTCGTCCGCCGGCTACGACCTGACCCGCCTGTTCGTCGGCTCGGAGGGCACGCTGGGCGTCATCACCGAGGTCACCGTGCGCCTGCACCCGCTGCCCGAGGCCATGTCGAGCGCCACCTGCGCCTTCCCCGACGTGGCGAGCGCGGTGCAGACGGTGATCCAGACCATCCAGCTCGGCGTGCCGGTGGCGCGCATCGAACTGCTCGACGCCCTCACCGTGCAGGCGGTCAATCGCTACAGCAAGACCACGCTCCGCGAAGCGCCGATGCTGTTCTTCGAATTCCACGGCTCGCCCACCGGCGTCGAGGAGCAGGCCCAGACCGTGCAGGACATCGCCCGCGACAACGGCGGTCAGGATTTCGAATGGGCCACCCGCCCCGAAGACCGCTCCCGCCTGTGGCAGGCCCGCCACGACGTGCTGTTTGCCAGCCTCAATCTGCTGCCGGGCAGCCGCGGCATTTCCACCGATGTCTGCGTGCCGATCTCGCGCCTTGCCGAAGCCATCGCCGGCACCCAGCAAGACATCGCCGCCAGCGGCCTCATCGCGCCCATCGTCGGCCATGTGGGGGACGGCAACTTCCATGTGGTGATCCTCACCACGCCGGACGATCCGGTTCAGGTCCGCGCCGCCGAAGCGCTCGGCCAGCGCATCGTCGAACGCGCGCTCGCGCTCGACGGCACCTGCACCGGCGAACACGGCATCGGGATCGGCAAGCGGGAATTCCTCCTCGCCGAACACGGCGAAGGCGTGGCCGTGATGCGCAGCCTGAAGGCCACCCTCGATCCGCTCAAGCTGATGAATCCGGGCAAGATTTTCACGCTGCCCGACTGAACCCGAAGCCGTCCCGCGGGTCCGCGCGAGCGGGCTCGTGGTAAAATGAGAAATTGATGAAATTCGCCCGCCCGCATGCGCGCGTCGTGGCGAAACCGCTCCCACTGCCGAAACCAGCGCCCTGCCATGGACATCCTGACCGTCATCCGCGAGTTTCTCCACGATCGCCTCGGCGTCGATCCCGAAGCCATCACGCCCGAAACCACGCTCGTCGAATTGAAGATCGATTCGCTGATGCTGGTCGAACTGATCTTCGAATGCGAAGAAAAGTTCAATGTCACCTTCGACCGCGACACCCCCACCCCGGCCACCATCGGCGACATGATCGGCATCGTCGAAAGCTTCATCGTCGACGCCAAAGCCAAATCCAGCACCGCCGCCGTCCCAACGCCCCAACAGGATTAAGCCCATGACCCGCCACCGCGTTGCCGTGACGGGCCTCGGGGCGGTCAGCCCCGCCGGCGTGAGCGGCGAGGAATTCTTTGCGCGCATGCTGGCCGGCGAATCCTTCGTCCGCCTCCACACCGTCGACGAACAACCCAAGGCGGTCACCCAGCCCGTCGTCCGCTGCGACGGCTTCGACCCCGACGCGCTCCTCGGCCGCCCAATCTCCAGCGCCACCGACCGCTCCGTGCAAATGGCCCTGGCCGCCTGCTTCGAAGCCTGGAAATGTGCCGGCTTCGAGCGCAGCGAGCGGGTCGTGCGGCCCGAGTTCGGCGTCGCCTGGGGTTCCGCCCTGGGCAGTCAAACCACCATCGAGCGGGCCTACAAGGAAATGTGGCAGAACGGCCGCGAGCGCCTGCCGCCGATGTCGGTGGTGATCGGCATGAGCAACGCCGCCGCCTCGCAGATCTCGATCCAGCTCGGCCTCGCCAACGCCAGTCTCACCTACGTTGCCGCCTGTGCCTCGGCCGCGTCCGCCATCGGCGAAGCGTACAAACGCGTCCGCAACGGCGAAGCCAAGCTGATGGTCGCCGGCGGGGGCGACGTGCCCCTCTCCTACGCCACCATGAAAGCCTGGGAAGCGCTGCGCGTCGTCGCCCTTCCCGACGAAACCGGCGCCGCCGGCTGCTGCCGCCCCTTCCACCCCGGCCGCAGCGGCCTCGTGCTCGGCGAAGGCGCCGCCACGCTGATCCTCGAAGAATGGGAGCACGCCCAGGCCCGCGGCGCCACCATCCTCGGGGAACTCATCGGTTACGGCACGTGCAGCGACGCCAGCCACCTCGTCCGCCCCGACCCCATCGGTCAGGTGCGGGCGATGCGCATGGCCCTCGACGACGCCGGGCTCGGCCCCGACGACGTGGATTACGTGAATGCCCACGGCACCGCCACCGTCGAAGGCGACGCCATCGAAGTCGCCAGCCTGTGCGAACTCTTCGGCGCACGCGCCGCCCAGGTGCCGGTGAGCGCCACCAAATCGATGCACGGCCACCTGATGGGTGCCGCCGGCGCCATCGAAGCCATCGCCACCGTCCTGGCGCTGCGGCACGATGCCCTGCCGCCCACCCTCAACCTTGACACCGTCGACCCGGCCTGTGCCGGCGTCCGCCACATCGTCGGCGGCCCGCTCCGCGACAGCGGCGCCCGGGTCGCCCTCTCCAATTCCTTCGCCTTCGGCGGCAGCAATGCGGTCCTCGCCTTCCGCAAGGCCGACGCTGCCTGAACCCTCCCGCCTCTCCCACATCCTTCTGCACACCATGACCACGACGCCCCCCGACGCCGCGCAGGCCACGCCCCCGACCCTCGCCGAAGTCGCCGAGATCATCGTGACGGCCCTCAACCTCGAGATGTCGCCCGATGAAATCGAAGCCGACGCCCCGCTCTTCGGCGAAGGTCTCGGCCTCGACTCCATCGACATCCTCGAAATCGCGCTGGTGATTTCCAAGCGCTACGGCATCCAGCTGCGCGCCGACAACGACAACAACGCCACCATCTTCCGCTCCCTGCGCAATCTGACCGACTACGTGGTCAGCCAGATGCCGGCATGAGCGGCCCGCGCCCGTCGCTCCTCGCGCTGGCCCTGCCGGCCGCGCTGATTGTCGCCTACGACGGCCTGGCCCATTACGTCAGCACCTTCCCCGACGCCGCCGGCTGGGCCGCCGGCATCACGCTATTGCCGGCCCTCGCCCTCGGCCTGGGCCTGCTTGCCCGCCATGCCGACACCCTCGTCGCCCTCCTGGCCGGGCTGGTCGTCGCGATCCTGGCCGCGGTCCTCTGGCCCGAGCAGCAAAAGCTCGGCGAGCACCTCAGCGCCCTCTACCTCGTTCAATACCTCGGCACCAATCTGGCGCTGGCCCTGTTCTTCGGACGCACCCTGCTGGCCGGCCGAACGCCCGCCTGCACCACCTTCGCGTCCGTCCTCCAACCCGTCCTGTCGCCCCGGATGACGCGCTACACGCGGCAGGTCACGGTCGCCTGGACCGCCTTCTTCGTGCTCACCGCCGCCGCGTCGACGCTGCTCTACATCTTCGCCCCCGCCGCGATCTGGTCGGCCTTCTCCAACCTCTTCTACCTGCCCTCGGTCGCGCTGATGTTCATCGTCGAAGGCCTGATCCGGCGCCTCGTTCTGCCGCCCGAAGAGCGCCACGGCATCGTCGAATCGATCCGCGCCTATACCGCCAGCACCCGCTCCGGCAACCCGATCCGCCAATGACCTCGTCCAGCCTCCCGCTCACCGACCACCCGAGTCCGGACAGCATCGTCGCGTGGCGCCCCGACGGCCCGGTCAGCCGCGACCAGTTCCTCGCCGACGTCGCCCAGCTCGCCGCGCGCTTTCCGCCCGGCGGCCACATCCTCAACGTCTGCCAGGACCGCTACCACTTCCTCGTCGGCCTCTCCGCCGCCGCGGTCAGCGGGCGGGTCAGCCTGCTGCCCCCCAACCTCACCGAAGAAACCGTCGCCCGCCTGAGCGCCGCCACCCCCGACCTGGTCTGCCTCCATGACGGCCAGGGCGCCATCGGCAATCTCCCCAGCCTCGGCTTTCCCGGCCCGGCGCCGCTCGGCGTCGGCAAGCTCCCGGTGCCGCACATTCCCGTCGACCGGGTCATCGCCCACGTTTACACCTCCGGCTCCACCGGCGTGCCCGGCACCCACTACAAAACCTGGGGCTCCCTCGTCGTCAACGGCCTCTCCGAAGCCGAACGCCTCGGCGCCGCCGGCCATGCCCTGGTCGGCACGGTGCCCGCCCAGCACATGTACGGCTTCGAATCCACGGTGCTGATCTGCCTCCACGGCCGCGCCGCGCTGTCCAGCGGACGCCCCTTCTACCCCGCCGACATCGCCGCCGCGCTGGCCGCCGTGCCACGCCCGCGCGCCCTCGTCACCACCCCCTTCCACCTGCGCGCCCTGCTCGACGCGGGTGTCGCCGTACCGCCGCTCGACTTCATCCTGTCCGCCACCGCGCCGCTCTCGGAAGACCTCGCACGCCGCGCCGAAGCGGCCCTCGGCGCCCCGCTGCTCGAAATCTACGGGTGCACCGAAACCGGCCAGCTTGCCAGCCGGCGCTCCACCGCCACCCGCCACTGGCACCTCCTGGGCGACGTGCGCCTGTCGCCCCTCGACGACCGCCACGCCGCCAGCGGCGGCCACATCGACGGCCTGGTCCCCCTCGGCGACGTGCTCGAACCGGTCGACGAGCGCCACTTCATCCTCCACGGCCGCAACGCCGACCTCATCAACATCGCCGGCAAGCGCACCTCCCTCGCCTACCTCAACGAACAACTCTGCGGCATTCCCGGCGTTGTCGACGGCGCCTTCCTGATGCCCGACGACGAACCCGACGACCACGTCACCCGGCTGCGCGCCGCCGTCGTCGCCCCCGGCCTTGCCGCCCGCGACATCCTCGCCGCGCTGCGCCTGCGCATCGACCCGATCTTCCTGCCGCGCCCGCTGATCTTCGTCGACCGCCTCCCCCGCAACGCCGCCAGCAAGCTGCCCCGCGCCGACCTCCAGGCGCTCTTCGCGGCCCACGACGCCGCGCACCGCGGAGCCGCCCGATGAGCGAAACGCGCTGGACCGTCCCGACCGATCACCCGGCCTTCCCCGGCCACTTCCCCGGCCGTCCGATCCTGCCCGGCGTCGTGCTGATCGACGCCGCCATGCGCTTTGCCCCGCTCGCCCCCGGCATGGCGATCCGCGGCCTCGCCAGCGCCAAGTTCTTCCAGCCGGTGCCCCCCGGCGCCGAACTCGTCTTCCGCTTCGCCCCGGCCACCGCCCGCGGGCAAAGCTTCGAAATCCGCCTGGGCGAACTCACCGTCGCCAGCGGCAGCTTCACCCTCGGAGCCGCACCGTGAGCGAGCCGGCGGGCGCCCCGCCGGCCGCCGCAGCCACCTGGACCCGCCAGGCCGAGCGCAGCAGCACGGCCATCATGCGCTTCATGGTGTGGCTGTCGCTGAGCCTCGGACGACCGCTCAGCCGCATCGTCCTCCACGGCATCGCCGTCTACTTCGTGCTCTTCGCCCCCGCCGCCGGACGCGCCTCGCGAAGCTACCTGACGCGCATCCTCGGCCGCCGGCCCACCCTCGCCGAGCGCTACCTGCACGTGCTCACCTTCGCCACCACCATCCACGACCGGATCTACTTCCTCAACGGCCGCTTCGACCGTTTCGACATCGAGATCCGGGGCGCCGAACTGGTCGACGCCGCCCTTGCCGGCGGTCGCGGCCTGCTGCTCTTCGGCGCCCACCTGGGCAGCTTCGAAGTGCTGCGGGCGGTCGGCCGGCACCACACCGACCGCAGCGTGTGCATGCTCATGCACGAGGAAAACGCCCGCAAGATCAACAGCGTCCTCGCCGCCATCAACCCGGCCGCCTCCCAGGACGTGCTCGCCCTCGGGCACCTCGACTCCATGCTCCAGCTGCGCGACCGCCTCGACGCCGGCCAGATCATCGGCATCCTCGCCGACCGCAGCCCGCGTCTCGACGACGCCACCGGCTCGCACGCCTTCCTCGGCAGCCCCGCCGCCTTCCCCCTCGGCCCCTTCCGGCTCGCCGCCATGCTGCGCCGGCCGGTGCTCTTCATGAGCGGCCTGCACCTCGGCGGCACCCGCTATCGGGTGGAGTTCTCGCAACTTGCCGATTTCAGCGAGGTCGACCGCAAGACCCGCGACGACGCCATCGCCGCCGCCCAGCAACGCTACGCCGCCCTGCTGGAAGGGCGCTGTCGCAGCGCCCCGTTCAACTGGTTCAACTTCTTCGATTTCTGGCGCGCCAAAGGCGCCGACGACACGCCACCATGAATTCCCGCCAGCTCCTCGCCACCCTCGCCCTCGCGCTGTTCTGCGCCCCGGCCTTCGCCGCCTGGAACATCGCCAGCCTGATGGGCGAACTCGCCCGCAACCCCGGCGGACGGGCCGTGTTCACCGAAAAGAAATACATCGCCCTGCTCGACCGCCCGGTCGTCTCCTCCGGCGAAATGCGTTACGTCGCCCCCGACTTCCTCGAAAAGCGCACCCTCGCGCCCAAGCCGGAATACATGCTGCTCGACAAGGACCAGATCACCGTCGAGCGCGGCAAGCACAAGTTCACCCTGCGCCTCGCCGAGCAGCCCGAAATCCTCGCCTTCGTTGCCAGCATCCGCGGCACCCTCTCCGGCGACCGCGCCGCCCTCGAACGCAATTACGCGCTGCACCTGGCAGGCACCCGCGACAACTGGACGCTGAACCTCTCGCCGAGCAACCCGCGGATCGCCGAACTGGTCACCCGCATCACCATCGGCGGCAAACGCGATCAGGTGTTCAGCGTCGAATACCTGCAGGCCGACGGCGACCGCGCCGTGATGACCATCGCCCCCGTCCCCGGCCAATGAACCCGCCGCTCAAACCTGCCCCGCGGGCCGGGATTCCCCGCCCGGTCCTGATCTGGCTGCTCGGCCTGATCGCCTGCGCCGTGCTGGCCCTGCGCGCCAACTACACCGCCGACATGTCGGCCTTTCTGCCGCGCAGCCCGACCCCGACCCAACAACTGCTGGTCGACCAGCTCACCGAAGGCGTGCTGTCGCGCCTGCTGCTGGTCGGCATCGAAGGCGCCACGCCCGAAGCCCGCGCCGACCTGTCCCGCGCGCTCGCCAAGCGCCTGCAGGAGGGCGGCCTGTTCGTCTCGGTGCGCAACGGCGACGCCGCCACCCTCGCCATCGACCGGGAACTCCTGTTCTCCCACCGTTATCTCCTGAGCCGCGCCGTCACGCCGGAACACTTCAGCCCGGCCGGCCTGCGCGAGGCCATCGAAAACAGCATCGACCTGCTCGGCTCGCCGGCCGGCATGATGCTCAAGCAGCTCCTGCCCCGCGACCCGACCGGCGAAATGGTCGAACTGATCGGCAGCCTCGACAGTCAGGGCGGCCCCGCCAGCCTGCACGGCGTGTGGGCCTCGAAGGACGGCCAGCGCGCCATCCTCATGCTGCAAACCCGCGCCGCCGGCTCCGACACCGACGCCCAGCAGGCCGCCATCGAGCGCGTCCGCGCCGACTTCGCCGCCATCGCCGGCGCGGCCCAACACCCCGAAGCCCGCGTGCTCATCTCCGGCGCGGCCGTCTTCGCGGTCAATTCCCGCGCCGCCATCCAGTCCGAAGCGGTGCGCCTGTCCACCCTCGGCAGCGCCGCGGTGGTGTGCCTGCTGCTGCTCATCTACCGCTCCCCCACCGCCGTCGTCCTCGGCCTGCTGCCGGTGGCCAGCGGTGCGCTGGCCGGCATCGCCGCCGTCGCCCTCGGCTTCGGCAGCGTGCATGGCCTCACCATCGGCTTCGGCACCACCCTCATCGGCGAAGCCGTGGACTACAGCATCTACTACTTCGTCCAATCCGACGGCGCCCAACGCGATGGCCAACGGGGCAACTGGATGGAACGCTTCTGGCCGACCATCCGGCTCGGCGTGCTCACCTCGGTGATCGGTTTCGCCTCGCTGCTCTTCTCCGGCTTTCCCGGCCTCGCCCAGCTCGGCCTCTACTCCATCGCCGGCCTCGTCAGCGCCGCGGCAATCACCCGCTTCGTCCTGCCGCACCTGCGCCCGGCCCACCTGCCGATCCGCGACATCCGCCCGGTGGGCGTCGCGGCGGCCCGCCTGTGGCAGCATCTGCCGCGCCTGCGCCCGCTGGTGGCGCTGCTCGCGCTCGCCGCGGCCGCCGTCCTCGCGACCCACCACGACCGGGTCTGGAGCTCCAGCCTGTCCGGCCTCAGCCCGGTTTCCGACGCCGATCAGGCGCTCGACCAAAGCCTGCGTGCCGACCTCGGCGCGCCCGACCTGCGCTACCTCGTCGTCCTCAAGGCCGCCGACCGGGAAAGCGCCCTCGCCGCCGCCGAGCGCATCGGACGCCGCCTCGACGGTCTCGTGGATGCCGGCGCCCTCGGCGGCTACGAAAGCCCGGCCCGCTTCCTGCCCGCCACCGCCACCCAGCTCGCCCGCCAGCAAGCCCTGCCCGAACGCGCCGAACTGGCCCGCCGCCTCGCCGTCGCCCTCGACGGCCTGCCCCTCAAGGCCGACAAGCTGACCCCCTTCCTCGACGCCGTCGACACCGCCCGCCACCAGCCGCTGCTGACCCCCGAATCCCTGCGCGGCTCGACCCTCGCGCTGGCCGTCGACTCCCTGCTGCTGCAACGCCCCCAGGGCTGGACGGTGCTCATGCCCTTGCGCGCCCCGGCCGGCGATGCGCCCCTCGACCCCGCGCCGATCCGCGCCGCGCTCGCCGGGGACATCGAAAGCGGCGCCCTGTTCGTCGATATCTTCTCCGAATCCACCCAGCTCTACCGCGCCTACCTCGACGAAGCGATCCTGCTGTCGCTGGCCGGCAGCCTCGCCATCGTGGTGCTGATGGCCATCGCGCTGCGCAACCCCGGCCGCCTGTGGCGCGTCATCGCCCCGCTGCTGGTGGCCGAACTCCTGGTGATGGCCGGCCTCGCGCTGGCCGGCGCCCAACTCACGCTGCTGCACCTGGTCGGCATGCTGCTCATCGTCGCCGTCGGCTCCAACTACGCGCTGTTCTTCGACCGCGCCGAAGACAATCCCGCCGACGACCCCCGCACCCTCGCCTCGCTGCTCCTCGCCAACGTCGCCACGGTGATCGGCTTCGGCATCCTGGGCCTCTCGCCGGTGCCGGTGCTCAAGGCCATCGGCGTCACCGTCGGGCCCGGCGCAGTGCTCACGCTGCTGCTCTCGGCGATGCTGGCGCGCCCGCACAAGGATCGGGCATGACGCGCTGGCGGCCCAGCCCGTTCATGCAGCTCAGCTTCGGCCTTCATGCCGCGGCAGGCGCCGGGCTGCTCCTCGCCCCGTCGGCGTGGCCGCTGGCCGTCGGCGCGCTGCTTGCCGACCATGCCGTCCTCACCCTCGCGGGCCTGTTGCCGCGCAGCCGCCTGCTCGGCCCCAACCTCACCCGCCTGCCGCCCGCCGCCGTCGCCCGCCGCGAGATCGCCCTGACCATCGACGACGGTCCCGACCCGCAGGTCACGCCGCAGGTGCTCGACCTCCTCGACGCCGCCGGCGCCAAGGCCACCTTCTTCTGCATCGGCCGCCGCGCCGCCGCCCACCCCGCCCTGGTGCGCGAGATCGTCGCCCGCGGCCACGCCATCGAGAACCACAGCGAACACCACTGGAAGCGCTTCTCGACCTTCGGTTTCCAGGGCATGCATGCCGAAGTCGCCGCCGCCCAGGCCACCCTCGGCCAACTCACGGGCCGCCCGCCGCGCTTCTTCCGCGCCCCCGCCGGCCTGCGCAACCCCTTCCTCGACCCGGTGCTGTCGCGCCTCGACCTGCGCCTCGCCGCCTGGACGCGCCGCGCCTACGACACCCGCAACGGCAACCCGGCCCAGGTGCTCGCCCGCCTCGTCGGCGCAGGCCGCAACGCGCTCGCCGCGGGCGACATCCTGCTCCTCCACGACGGCAACGCCGCCCGCGGCCCGAACGGCGAAGCGGTCATCCTCGCCGTGCTGCCGCCGCTGCTGGCCCGGATCCGCGCCGCCGGCCTCGTCCCCGTCACCCTCGGCGACGCCTGCCCGTGACCCCCGCCATCCCGCAGATCGCCACCGAAGCCGCCGCAGCCTACCGTCGCGCCGGCCCCTGGGCCTACCGCTTCGCCCTCGGCAAGCTGAGCGGCGACCCGCTTTTCGCGGCCCTCCTCGCCCCCGGCCTGCTGCCCGCCCGCGCGCGCTATCTCGACCTCGGCTGCGGCCAGGGTCTGCTGGCGGCGTGGCTGCTCGCCGCCGCCCGGCTGCACGCCCGCCGAAGCCCGGCGGCCGACGCCCCGCCGCCCGCCATTGCCCGCTACCACGGCATCGAACTGCTCGACGCCGCGGTCCGCCGCGGCCGCATCGCGCTGGCCGACCATCCCTTCGTCACCCTCGAAGCCGGCGACGCGACCGCCGCCCCGCTGCCGGCCGCCGACGTGGTTTGCCTGATCGACGTCCTCCACTACATTCCCGCCGCCAGCCAGGAAGCCCTGCTCGCCCGCATCCGCAGCGGCCTCGCGGGCGACGGCCGGCTCCTGCTGCGCGTCGGCGACGCCGCCGCCGGGCTGCCCTACCGGCTCTCCCGGTGGACCGACAGCCTCGTCGTCCTCGCCCACAGCGGCCGCCTGCCGCGCCTCCACGGCCGCCCGCTGGCCGATTGGCTGGCCCTGTTGCGCCAGCTCGGCTACCGCAGCGAAACCCGTCCGATGGGCGGCGCCGGTTTTGCCAACGTCCTGATCCTTGCGGAGCCGGACTAGCCGCGATAGTCGTTCTGGTAAACTCCGGCGACACCACCCCCACGCCGAATCGTGACTCCCCTCCACCTTTCCCATTACACCCAGGTCAGCTGCGTCGGCGACGGCCTCGCCGCCTTGCGCCGCGCGCTGCGCAGCGGCACCGGCGGCCTCGCCCCCTGCCGCTTCGACGGCACCGCGCTCCCCACCTGGATCGGCGAAGTCGCCGGCCTCGACCGCGCCCCGCTGCCCGCCGCCTTTGCCGACTACGACTGCCGCAACAACCGGCTGGCCCTGCGCGGACTGCAGGCCGACGGCTTCGATGCCGCCGTTAACGACGCCATCGCCCGCCACGGCCCGCGCCGGATCGGGCTGATCCTCGGCACCAGCACCTCCGGCATCCTCGAAACCGAGATCGCCTTCCGCCACCGCGACGCCGACGGCGCCCTGCCCGCCGGCTTCAACTACCGCGGCGCCCACACCACCTCGTCGCTGGCCGCCTTCGTGCGCGCCTGGTTCGGGCTCGAAGGGCCGGCCGTCGTCGTGTCCACCGCCTGCTCGTCGTCCGCCAAGGTGTTTGCCGCCGCCGCGCGCATGATCCACGCGGGGCTCATCGACGCGGCCGTCGTCGGCGGCGTCGATAGCCTCTGCCTGACCACTCTGCACGGCTTTGCCTCCCTCGAACTCACCGCCCCCGAGCCCTGCCGCCCCTACGACGCCGCGCGTCAGGGCATCTCGGTCGGCGAGGCTGCCGCCTTCGCGCTGCTCGAACGCCCGCCCGCCACGCCCGACGCCGACGCCGTGCTGCTCCTCGGCTGCGGCGAATCCAGCGACGCCTACCACATGTCCTCGCCCCACCCGGAAGGCCTCGGCGCCCGCATGGCGATGGAAGCCGCCCTCGCCGACGCCGGCCTGACGCCCGCCGCGGTCGACTACATCAACCTCCACGGCACCGCCACCCTCAACAACGACGCCGCCGAAGGCCGCGCGGTCGGCGCACTGTTCGACAACCGCGTACCCTGCAGCTCCACCAAAGGCCTCACCGGCCACACCCTCGGCGCCGCGGGCGCCCTCGAAGCCGTGGTATGCGCCGTCGCCCTCAGCGACGGCCTCCTCCCCGGCAGCGCCAACACCCGCCAGCTCGACCCGAACCTACGTCTCGACTACCTGCTCGCCAGCCGCGACGCCCCGGTCAAGTGCGCCATGAACAACTCCTTCGGTTTCGGCGGCAGCAACTGCAGCCTCGTTTTCGGGAAGCGCGCATGAGCCACACCCTCACCGCCTGGATCGAAGGCATCGGCCTGATCGCCCCCGGCCTGCCCGACTGGGCCTGCGCCGCCGACGTGCTGGCCGGCCGCGCACCCTACGCCCCGGCCGCCAGCGTGCTGCCCACCCCGACCCTGCTGCCGCCGGCCGAACGCCGCCGGGCCAGCCGCAGCGTGCGGATTGCGCTGGCCACCGGCATGGCCGCCGTCGCGCACGCCAGCGCCGACCCGCGCCAGCTGCCGGCCGTACTCTCGGCCGCCACCGCCGACGGCTATAACTGCGTCGCCCTGTGCGAAACCCTGGCCTCCGACGACCCCCGCGTGTCGCCCACCCGCTTCCACAACTCGCTCCATAACACCCCCGCCGGCTACTGGAGCATCGCCACCGGCTCGATGGCGCCCAGCCAGTCCCTGTGCGCCTACGACGGCAGCTTTTCGGCCGGCCTGCTCGAAGCCCTCGTCGAAACCGCCAGCCGCGGCGCGCCCACCCTGCTGATCGCCTACGACACCGAATATCCCGCGCCGATCTTCGCCTTCCGGCCGATTCCCGACGCCGCCGGCATCGGCCTGGTGCTGAGCCCCACGCAAACCGAGCGCAGCCTCGCGCAGATCGCCGTCGACCTCACCGACGCCCCCGCCACGCCCCTCGCCGACCCGGCGCTCGACAGCCTGCGTCTCGCCATCCCGGCCCTGCGCGGCCTGCCGCTGCTCAAGCTGCTGGCAGACGGCAAAGCGGCGCAGGCGAATCTCGAATACCTCGCCCCCCTCAGCCTCGCCGTCACCCTCACCCCGGTGCCCGCCCCATGCTAGACCGCCCGGCCATCGCCGCCCGCATTCCCCACCAGGCCGATATGTGTCTGCTCGACGCGGTGCTCGACTGGACCCCGGACGCCATCCGGTGCACCAGCCGCAGCCACCGTCAGCCGGCCAATCCGCTCTGCAGCGACAACCGGCTCGGCATCGCCGCCGGCATCGAATACGCCGCCCAGGCCATGGCCCTGCACGGCAGCCTGAGCGCCGACGCGGTTGCGCCGCCGCGCCAGGGCTATCTGGTCAGCGTGCGCGGCGCAAATTTCCACACCCTGCGCCTCGACGATCGAGCCGACGATCTGCTGATAGAGGCCGAACGCCTTTCCGGCGACGCCAATCAGGTGCTATACCGCTTTAGCGTATCGGCCGGCGGCAAGCCGCTGGTGGACGGCCGCGCGGCGGTAGTGCTCGACGCCGACGTCCTCGAACGCAATCCACGCTCCACCACCGGAGAAATACCATGAAGCGCGCCCTCGTCACCGGCGCCAGCGGTGGCATCGGCGCCGCCATCGCCCGCCGGCTCGCCGCCGACGGCCATCACGTCATCGTCCACGCCAACCGCCGGCACGACAAGGCCACCGCCGTGGCGGCCGAAATCGCCGCCGCCGGCGGCTCGGCCGAAGCCGTCGCCTTCGACATCACCGACGCCGACGCCACCGCCGCCGCCCTCGACGCCATCCTCGCCGCCGGCCCGGTGCAGATCCTCGTGAACAACGCCGGCCGCCACGCCGACGCCGTTTTTCCGGGCATGGGCGCCAAGCAGTGGCATACCGTCATGGACGTCAATCTCAACGGTTTCTACAACGTCACCCAGCCGCTCACCATGCCGATGCTGCGCACCCGCTGGGGCCGCATCGTCACCATCACCTCGGTGGCCGGGCTGGTCGGCAACCGGGGGCAGGTCAATTACGCCGCGGCCAAGGGCGCCCTGCACGCCGCCACCAAGTCGCTGGCGCTCGAACTGGCAAGCCGCAATGTCACCGTCAACGCCGTCGCGCCGGGCATCATCGCCACCGAAATGAGCGACGGCAGCTTCGACAAGGCCACCATCGAGCGCCTCGTCCCGATGAAACGCGCCGGCCAGCCCGACGAAGTGGCCGATCTGGTGGCCTTCCTGGTCTCCGAGCGCGCCGCCTACATCACCGGGCAAATCCTCTCGATCAACGGCGGAATGGTCTGAACACAGCTCCGTCTCCATGAGCACCGCAAACCATCTGGCCGCCGCCGTCACGGTGCACAAGGCCGAGGCGACGCTATTCTTCGCGCTGCTTCAACTCACCGTGATCGTCCTGGCCGGACGCATCGGCGGCGCGCTGGCGCGGCGGGTCGGGCAATCCTCGGCGGTGGGCGAAATCGTCGTCGGCATCCTGCTCGGGCCGTCCCTGTTCGGACTGCTGGCGCCCGACGTGTTCGACTACGTCTTCCGCTCGGCCCCGCCGGAACCGATGCAGGTGCTCTCGCAACTGGGCCTGATCCTGCTGATGTTCCAGATCGGCATCGAGTTCGACTTCTCCCACCTTACCGAACGGGAGAACCGCAAGACCGTGGCCTGGGTTTCCGTCGCCGGGCTGCTGGCGCCCTTCGGTCTCGGGCTGGCCTTCGGCTGGCTGTCGGCGCCCGAGTTGTCGCCCCACGCCGACCGGCTGGCCTCGGGGCTATTCATCGCCACCGCGTTCTCGATCACCGCCCTGCCGATTCTGGGGCGGATCATGATCGAGTTCGAACTGACCCGCCGCCCCATCGGCGTCATCGCCATCAGCGCCGCGGCGATCAACGACGTGGTCGGCTGGCTGCTGCTGGCGCTGGTCACCACCCTCACGCTGTCCCATTTCGACGCCGCCGAATTCGGCGTCAAAGTGGCGCTGGTCGGGGTTTTCATGGCGGTGTCGTGGTTCGGGGTGCGACCGCTCATCAAGCAGGCGGTGCGCCGCACACGCCACCATGGCCACCTTTCGCCGCATCTGATGGGCATTCTGCTGGCGGCGATCTTCCTGTGCGCCATGACCACCTACAAGCTGGGCATCTTCGCGATCTTCGGCGGTTTCGTGATGGGCGTGCTGGTGCACGACGAACACGAACTGGTCGCCGCCTGGAAGGAGCGTATCGGCCATTTCGTCACCGTCTTCTTCCTGCCGATCTTCTTCACCTACACCGGCCTGCGCACCAACATCGGCGGCCTCGACAGCGCCGCGCTCTGGGGCTGGTGCATCCTCACCACCCTCCTGGCCACCGCCGGCAAGTTCGGCGGCAGCTATCTCGCGGCGCGCGCCTGCGGCCTCAACCACGCCGAATCCAGCGTGCTCGGCATCATGATGAACACCCGCGCCCTGATGGAACTGATCGTCATCAACGTGGGTTTCGACCTCGGCGTGATCTCCCAGGACATGTTCACCATGCTGGTGCTGATGGCCATCGTCAGCACGGTGGTCACCACCCCCGGCCTGCGCCGCTGGCTGCCCAAGATGGGCGTGACGGTGAACGGCCGCCGCTGACGTGGAAATCCTGCTCGAAGCGCTCCTGCAGATTGCCGGCTGGGCGCTGCAGGTCGCGGCGGAAATTCTTCTTCAGCTTTTCGGCGAACTCGTCCTCGAAGGCTTTCTCCGCAGCCTGTCGGCGCCCTTCGAGCGGGCCCGCGCGGCGCCGCCCTGGATGGCCGCCATCGGCTACCTGACCTACGGCGCACTGGCCGGTGCGGCGAGCCTGTGGCCGGTGCCGGCCCACTTCATCGCGACGCCCTGGCTGCGCGCGGCCAATCTGCTCGTCGCCCCGGTCTGCGCGGGCCTGTTGATGGGCTGGCTGGGCGCCTGGCGACGCCGGCACGGGCAGCGGACGATCCGCCTGGATTCGTTTGCCTACGGCTTCTGTTTTGCTTTTGGAATGGCGGCGGTGCGCCTCGCCTGGGGCCGCTAGGAAGCCCGCCGCCCGGCTGCGAGCTTGCGCCCGAGCAGCATCGGCAGACGCAGCACAAAGCCGATGAACAGCCGGGTATGCATCCAGGTGAGCAGACGGTTGTCGCGGAAGTAGCGGAAGTGCGAGACACCGCCTTCGTCGGCACGGAAATAGCGCACCGGCGCGGGCAGATTGATCGGACGCACGCCGGCCCAGGCAAGACGCACCACGGCTTCCGGATCGAAATCGAAACGGCGCATCCAGCGCTGGCGGCGCATGATCCTTTCAAGCGGCGCCGCCGGATAGACGCGAAAGCCGAACAGCGAATCGCCGATGCCCATCCACAGGGTTTCGAGATTCGCCCACCAGTTGGAAATCTCCCGCCCCTTGACCCGCAACTGCGGCGCGGCGGCGTCGAACACCGGCTTGCCGAGCACCATGCAGCCCGGATTGCGGGCCGACACGGCCATGAATTCGGGGATCCGGTCGGCCGGGTGCTGACCGTCGGAATCCATCGTCAGCACGTGGGTGAAGCCGGCCGCCTGGGCCGCCTGCAGGCCTTCGAGCACGGCCGAACCCTTGCCGCGGTTTTCCGGGAGCACGATGACCCGCAGGCCGGAATCGGCCGCCGCCATGGCCTGCAGCCGGGCGGTGCTACCGTCGGTGCTGCCATCGACGACGACCCACACCGGATTCCAGAACCGCCGTGCCTGACGCACGGTGTCGTCCACCTTCGCGCCGGGGTTGTAGCTGGGGATGAGGACGAGATGGGTGGTCGAAGCGGTCGTCACGGTGCGGTGTTGTGGTTTGGTTTGGAACCGGCCCCCAGCTCGGCGCGGAAGTAGGCTTCGAGCTCCCGCGTGAAGCTGCGTGCGTGGGCCGGCGCCTCGAAACGCCGGCCCACGCGGATGCTGAAGCGCAGCGGCAACTCGGGCTTGCGGAAGAGCGGCCAATCCTTGCCCAGGTAGGGCGAACTGTATTCGATGGCGAGGGTCTGCACCGGCACCTTGGCGGCGTGGGAGATCAGGCCCGACGCGGCGGTACAGGCGTCGAGCGGGAAATTCCGGGTGCGCGAGCCTTCCGGGAAGATCACCAGATGGGCGCCCTGCTGCAGCGCGCTGCGGGCCTGCCGAACCATGCTGACCGGTGCGTCGTTGCGGATGTAGCGGGCCAGCCGGGCCGCCGCGCCGAGCAGCACGTTGTCCATCAGCGCCGCCTTCATCACGCACACGGCATTGGGCAGGCGCGAGACGATCATCACCACGTCGAGCAGCGAGGGGTGGTTGGCGACGAGAATCAGCGGGCGGTCGCGGCGCAGATCGTCCAGCGCCGACAGGTCGAAGCGGCAGGCGCAGAAGACGCTCAGGAAATGCAGGTATAGCCGGAAACCGATCATGATCGCCAGCCGCCCGACCACGCGCCCGATCCGCTCCGGCAGCGCCGAACACAGCAGCGCGAAGGGCAGCCAGACGAGGCACAGCACCGCCAGCGCCCCCAGCCCGGCGACCATCGCCACATATTCGTAGGCCGTCCAGAGACGTGCACCGAGCCCGGCGCGGGTTTCAGTCATCGACGCTCACACGCCGGCTCGATTCGCCGAAGATCCACGCCACCGCCACGCCGCCGGCCAGATAGTGATTGCGGGCCACCAGCGGACTGTCGTCGAAAGCCGCGCCCTGCAGATTGTCGTAGCGCACGTAACCCCCGACCCAGTAGGTGGGAAAGCGCTTGGACAGCGCAGCGAGAAACTGGCTGCCGCTATAGCCGCCGCTGGCCGCATAGGCCGGGCGGGTGGCGGTGGCCTGGGCCGGCGCCACCTCGTAGAAGTAGGCGTGCTGACGCTGGGTGGCGAAGATCGGGCCGCTGCGCAGGCCGAGCTTCCAGCCCGGCAGGCCGGCCATATCGGCGACATCGAGGTTGAGGGCCGGCGAAAACACCCAGCCTTTGTCGCGGGGCGGACCGGTGAGCGTGAACGCGGCGCGCAGCGGCAGGATCAGGGTGAGCTTGCGCGCCCGGCTGTCGCTGCGCCACAGGGTCAGATCGAGTTGCGGGCCGATCTCGCCGGTGGCCTTGAGATCGGGCATGCCAGCCCGCGCGGAAGTGCCGTCGCTCCCCACCGGCGGCGAGCCGGCGAGGCTGATGCCCAGGTCGATGCGGTCGCTGTCGAACAACACGCCGCGGATGCCGTGCCGGTCGGCGCGGAGGAAATCGCCGTGATAGGTGAAATAAGGCACCGGCAGCACGTAGCCGCGGGTGTCGGCCGCGCCGCGCCACGCCGGCAGGCTCAGCACCCCCACGCCAGCGCCGAGCTCCCACAGGGGCACATCGGCGGCAAGCGCCGGCGTGGCGGGCAGACCGGACAGCAGCAGGGCCAGCTGGGCCGCGCGCTTCATGGGCCGACGCCCATGCCGGCCTCGTCCACCGGCCGGATGTTGAGCCGGCGCTTCCGCCAGGCGGCAAGGGAACGCCGACCGTTGACGATGGAGGTCACGTAATAGATGAGCTTGAAGATGCGCACGCTGTTCCAGATCGGCGTGGTGCCGAAAACGTCGCCGGCCAGCACCGAGAGCAGCGCCTCCTTGACCCGGAAGACATTGCGCGGCCCCATGAACATGTCGCGCATGGTCGGGTTGGTGATCCGGTAGATGAACCACGAAAAGGCGGTCGGCCCGTGGCGCATGATCCGGTCGAATTCCTTGAGCGCGGCGGCGGCTTCGCGGGGGCGTGACAGACAGGTATCGATGGCCTCGGCGCCGGCGATGCCGCTGTTCATGGCCAGCATCACGCCGGACGAGAACACCGGATCGATGAAGGCGAAGGCGTCGCCCAGCAGCAGATAGTTGGCGCCGTGGTTGCGCTCGGAAACATAGGAGAAATTGCCGGTCGCCTCGGCCGCGGTGACCGCGTGCGCGTCCTTCAGACGCTCGGCCAGCGGCGGACACATGGCGATGGTGTCGAGCAGAAACTGGTCGAGCGGACGGCTGCCCTTGGTTTTCATGTAATACGGCCAGACCGTGGCGCCGACGCTGGTGGCGCCGTCCGAGAGCGGGATGAACCAGAACCAGCCGTGATCGAACCAGAAGATCGTGATGTTGCCTTCGGCCTGGCCTTCGTTGCGGCGCGCGCCGACGAAATGGGCGTACATGGCCGAGCTGTTGTGACGTGGGTTGCGATGCTTGATCCGGAAACGGTTGGCGAGAAAGGTGTCGCGCCCCGACGCATCCACCACGAAACGCGTCTTCCAGCGCTGCTCGCGGCCATCGTCGTGGGTGGCGCTGACGATGGCGCCCTGGTCGTCCGGCAGGAAATCCACCCCGCCGACCTTGCAGCCCTCGATGACTTCGGCGCCCTCGCGGGCCGCGTTGCGGATCAGGATGAGATCGAAATCGGCGCGCTTGACCTGATACGCGTAGGGCATGGATTTGTCCCAGGCCTCGCTGAAGCGGAACTCCTGACCGTGCCCATGCCAGGGCGAGACGAACTCGGCGCCCCATTTTTCCATGCCGATGGCGCGCACCTCGTCGGCCACGCCCAATTTTTCCAGCAGCGGCATATTGGCCGGCAGCAGCGACTCTCCGATGTGAAAGCGCGGATGGTGGGCCTTTTCCAGCAACACGACCCGGTAACCCTTGCGGGCCAGCATGGGTGCGACGGTGCTGCCGGCAGGTCCGCCGCCGATCACCAGAACATCGCACTCGTTCATTTCCTGCGGCGCAAAACCAGTCATATCGCATCCTCCGGCCGGCGGTCGACCCGCGGCGCTACCCGCGCGGGTTATACCGTAATCAGACCGGCACCGCCACCTTTGCCGGCAAGCGGCGGCGCAGCCCCGGCGACAGGGCCGCCGCCAGCAGGGCCAGCGCCGTGCCGGCCAGCACGTCCAGCATCACGTGCTGCTTGGTGGCCAGCGTCGAAAAAACGATCACCGCGCACCACAAGCCGTTGAGCCCGCGCATCCAGCGGGCAGCGCCCACCTCGCGGAAATCGGCGGCCAGCCAGATCGCCGAATACAGCGCCGTCGCCACATGCAGCGACGGGCAGGCATTGCCTCCGGCATCGATGCCCTTGAGCAATGCGTAACCGGGATAGAGCCCCCAATCCACGTCGGCCGGCGGCACCGCGGTGGGCCAGAACACGAATACCGCAATCCCCACCAGACACAGCCCGCCGATATGCCAGCCGTAGCCGAACAGCCGCCCCAGCGTGGGCGCGATGGCCGGCGGCAAGGCGACGTAGATCCACAGCGAAGCGTAGGCCGCCAGCGCCCAGGGCTGAAAGCCGATGGCCCGATCCACCGCGGTGAGCGGCATGACGGTGACGGGATAGAGCGGGAAATGCAGCAGATGCAGATAGGCCGCGAAAAAGGCGGTCATGAACAGCGTCGTGCCGACGGCCTTGAACCACCACAGGTAGCCCAAGCGCCGCAGCAGCACGCGATGCCACGGCGCCGCCGGCGAACCGGACGTGCCGACGCGCATGGCGCTTGATTCCAAGATTCGACTCCATAGGGAACGACCGCCGGGCGAAGCCCGCCGGTCCAGGCCGCCCATATTACAGTTCCCGTGCCCCGTGGCCGAGCATTCACGCCATTCCGTCGACGCGCAGCAGCCCAAGCGGCGCCCGCGGCGCGAGCCCCGGGAACACCCTGTCCCGCTCCGCCGCGCGCAAAGCCAGCACTTCGGCCAGCACCTGGCGGAAATCCGTGGTCACCGCCAGATCGACGCCTTGGTCGAGGCGCGGGGTTTCCAGGCCGGGCCAGTCGCCGAACATCCGCCCGCCCCGCACGTCGGCGCCGAGCACCAGCATCGCCGAGCCGTGGCCGTGGTCGGTGCCCTGGCTGCGATTGGAGCGCAGACGGCGGCCGAACTCGGTCATCACGACAATCCTCACGCTCCGCCCGGCCTCGGCCATATCCCGGTAAAAGGCGGCCAGCCCGCGCGACAGCTGACCGACCAGCCCATTGAAGCGGCCGGCCTGGGTATCGTGGGTGTCCCAACTGGCGTGGTCGATGCAGGCCACCCGCAAGCCCACGTCCATCCGCGCCAGCCGGGCGATGGCCTGCAGCCCCTGGGTGAAACCGTTGTTCTCGTAGCCGGCGGCAGACGGGTTGTAGGGCGCCGGACGCCCATCCGGCAGGCGCGGCAAACGCGCTTCGACGAGGGCCACGCGGGCCAGGGTACGTGCGCCGGCCTGCTGGATCGCGGTGCCGCCCGGCGCGTAGAGCCGCCCCAGCACCGCCGCGGCCTCCTTGCCGCCGGGCAGCGGCAGGCCGCCCTGAAGTTCGGGAATGGCCAACGCATCGTCGTCGCGGGCCAAGGCCGCCGCCAGACCGGCGTTGGCCGACACGGCGGCAATCCGGTCGCCGCCCACCTCGCCGAAGGTGGCGAGATAGCGGGTGAGCCATCCTTCGGGCGTGCGCGCCAGACGATCGAGGCTGACCACCCCGTGCTCGATCAGATCCTGCGCCTCGAAATGGCTGCGCGAGCCGTTCGTCAGGCCGCAGGCGTGCAGCACCGCCATCTGCCCGGCCTCGTAGAGTTCGAACAAGGCCTTCGCCTCGGGATGCAGGCGGAAATCCAGCCCCGTGCCGAGGCCATTGGCAAGGGCCAGACCGGGGCGTTCGCCGCTGTCGAGCACCCGCAGATCGGAGCTGCGCGCATCCACATAACTGCGGTCGTTGACCGGCCCCACCAGCTGCAGCCCGTCGCAGCCGCCCCGCTGGAAAACCATCACCAGCAAGGGCGCCGGCGCACCTTCGGCCGCGAAGGCCAGCCGGCCAAGGCCGAGCGCGGGAACGAACACGCCGGCAGCGGCGCAGGCTTTGAGAAAATCGCGGCGACTCGTCACGGTCGGCCTCCTTCAGCAGCTTTGAAACGCCGCACTCATCGCCGTAAAGGCGAGGATGCGCCGGAGCAGGTTGGTCGTATCGGCCGGCTTGCCGGCATCGAGGAGCCGGGCCGGGTCCACCGCCAGACCGGCGAGGATGGCCTGCGCCACCGCACCGCCCGCCGGCGCATCGACCAGCCGGGCAGCCCAGGCATCGGCGGCCTGAGCCACGCTGCGGGTCGCCGGGCCGAGCGCACTGCGCGGATCGACGACGCCGTTCCCCCAGCGGTTGTCGGCCAGCCCCTGCACCAGCTGCCAGCGCCGCCGCATCCCGTTGGAACTCAGCCAGTAGGCCGCCTCTTCCGGATGGCCGGTCGGCGCGCCCCAGCCAAACAGACGCTGACCGGCACCGGCCATTTCGCCGATCAAGGCTTCGGTGGGCACGAAATCCATCCCGGTCGCCCGCGCAAACGCCGCCACCAGTTCCAGCGGACGCCGCACCCGCGCGCCGCCGCTCCGGGCAAAGTCCGGCGACAACACGATGAACTCCACCACGCGGGCGATCTGATCCGGCTGCTGCCGATTGCGCAGCCACACCTCGGCGGCCCCGTTCAGCAGCTTCGCCGACGCGCCTTCGCCCACCAGTCGCCGGCACAGCTTGCCGCTCACGTGACGGGCCGTGGCCGGGTGGGCGGCGACCAGATCGAGCACCTTGCGGCCGTCGGCGAGGGGCGGCTGAAAAGGATCGAACTCCGTGCCAAGCACCCGCTTCTGGTAGTTGTCGTGCCAGGATTCGACGTAAGCGAAGCGGCCGCTGAAGGGCAGCCGGTCCACCCCGCCGAGGCCGCTGCCGTCCTCCACGGTCCACCCGGTAAACGCACGGGCGGCCTCGTAGACGTCCTGATCGATGAAGCCCTTCGGCTGGCCCTTGAGGGCGCCGGGCACCTCGCGCCAGCGGTTGTAGAACTCGTTCAGGTAGTTTTCGCGGCCGAAGCTGTGCAGTTCGAACAGCTCGCGGGCGTAGTTCTCGTTGGCGCTGCCGGCGCGGGACGAGCGGTTGTTGAGGTAATACTGCATGGCCGTGCTGGTGGCGACGGCTTCGAGAAATGCGCGGAAATTGCCCAGCGCGTGGCGGCGGATCACCTCCCGGTCGTAGATCGGCAGCGTGGCGGCCACCGGTACCACCTGGCTGGCATCCACATTGAAGTGGTTGTGCCAGAAATCGCACAGCACCTCGCGCAGCTGCCAGCGGCTGTACACCGCGCGCACCAGACAGGCGGCGGCCACCTCGGTGCGCGGACGGAAGCGCTCGGGGCCGGCCATCGGGCGCTTGTAGTCGGTGAGCGCCCAGAGCGTGTCGATCGGCGCCGCCAGCGAGCCGAGCCCGCGCATCTCGTCGAGCGCCGGGTACTCGGGCGCCGGCGCCTTGCCGGCGTCGTAGCGGATGCGTACCCGCGTCTGCTCCAGGCGCTGCCGGCACGCGTCGTCGTCGCCGTCCGGCGGTGCGAGCTGCTCGGCCAGCCAGCGCCGCAGGCCGCCTTCGCGCAGACGGATGCGCTCCTCCTCCGGCCCCGGCCCGAAAGCCAAGCGGGCCAGCACGAAATTCTCGGAAACCTGCTCCACCATCTGCGCACTCCCATAAATCCGGGTCCAACCCCGGCGCTCGGGATGCTAAGCCCCGGAGTTTGCACCGGGCTTTCATCGGCGCCGGAACCCCCGGCGGTCCGGCGCAATCCAATCATTGAGTTGTCCCGGGGCGGCAACTAGGCTTGTCTTGCAACGCCCTGCGCCACGGCCCACAAGGCCCGACTGCGCGTCGAAGCACGATTTTGCGAGGAACTCGCCATGGCCGAACAGGATCCCCTCCACGCGTCCGCCGCATCCGGCGCGAGCGTCAGTCTCGACGACAAATACACCGCTGCCTCCGGGCGCGTCTACCTGACCGGCTACCAGGCGCTTGCACGCCTCCTGATGATCCAGCGGGAACGCGACCGGGCCGCCGGGCTCAACACCGCCGGCTTCGTCTCGGGTTACCGCGGCTCGCCGCTCGGCGGGCTCGACATGACCCTCTGGAACGCCCGCGAGCACCTGAGCGAGCACGACATCGTGTTCCAGCCCGGCATCAACGAAGACCTGGCCGCCACCGCCGTGTGGGGCAGCCAGCAACTGGCCCTGTCGCCCAAGGCGCGGGTGCAAGGCGTATTTGCCATGTGGTATGGCAAAGGGCCGGGCGTCGACCGCTGCGGCGACGTGTTCCGCCATGCCAATGCGGCCGGCAGCAGCCGCTTCGGGGGCGTGCTGGCGATTGCCGGCGACGACCATGCCGCCAAGTCGTCCACCCTGCCCCACCAGACCGACCACTTCTTCAAGTCGATGATGATGCCGGTGCTGGCTCCCGCCGGCGTGCAGGACTATCTCGACTTCGGCGTGCATGGCTGGGCGCTGTCGCGCTACTCGGGCTGCTGGGTGGCCTTCAAGGCGCTGGCCGATACGGTCGAGACCTCCGCCTCGGTGGACGTCAGCCCGCACCGGGTCGTCACCCGCGAGCCGACCGACTTCGCGGTGCCGGAAGGCGGCCTCAACCTGCGCTGGCCCGACCCGCCGCTGGTGCAGGAAAAACGCCTGCTCCACTTCAAGCTGTATGCCGCCCTGGCCTACTGCCGTGCCAACGGGCTCAACCGCGTGGTCATCGATTCGCCCCAGCCGCGCCTCGGCATCATCACCGCCGGAAAAAGCTATCTCGACGTGCGTCAGGCCTTCGACGACCTGGGCATCGACGACGCGCTGGCGGCCGAAATCGGCATCCGGCTCTACAAGGTGGGCATGGTGTGGCCGCTCGAAGCCGAAGGCGTGCGCCGCTTTGCCGAAGGGCTGGACGAAATCCTGGTGGTCGAGGAAAAGCGCCAGCTCATCGAATACCAGCTCAAGGAAGAGCTCTACAACTGGCGCGAAGACGTGCGTCCCCGCGTCGTCGGCAAGTTCGACGAAAAGGGCGAATGGGCGCTGCTCACCAGCATCGGGCCGGACGGTCGCGCCACCGTGGATCACGGCGAATGGCTGCTCCCGGCCGCCGGCGAACTCAACCCGGCGATGATCGCACGGGTGATCGCCGCGCGCATCGGGCGCTTCTTCACCTCCGAACGCATCGAAAGCCGCCTCGCCTTCCTGCTCGCCAAGGACTGCACGCTGGCCCACCGGGTCTTCGCCATCGACCGGGTGCCCACCTTCTGCCCCGGCTGCCCGCACAACACCTCGACCCAGGTGCCCGCCGGCAGCCGCGCGGTGGCCGGCATCGGCTGCCACTACATGGCCAGCTTCATGCCCGACCGCAAGACGGCCACCTTCACCCACATGGGCGGCGAAGGCGTGCCGTGGGTCGGTCAGGCGCCCTTCACCGACGAACCGCACATCTTCGCCAACCTCGGCGACGGCACCTATTTCCACTCCGGCATCCTGGCCATCCGTCAGGCCGTCGCGGCCTTCAACCGCCCGACCCACGGCCGCCAGCCGACCAGCGGCATCACCTACAAAATCCTCTTCAACGACGCCGTGGCGATGACCGGCGGCCAGCCGGTGGATGGCGAACTCAGCGTGCCCAAGCTGATCCGTCAGCTCCAGGCCGAAGGCGTCGGCACCATCGTCCTGGTCACCGACGGCACCGACCGGCCGTGGCACGTCGCCGACATTCCCCACGGCGTCGCCATCCGCAACCGCGACGAACTCGACGTCATCCAGCGCGAACTGCGCACCCTGGCCGGCGTGTCGGCGCTGGTGTTCGACCAGACCTGCGCCGCCGAAAAGCGCCGCCGCAGAAAACGCGGCACCTTCCCCGATCCGCAAACCCGCGTCTTCATCAACGAAGCGGTGT
>ERZ650300.379-NODE-379-length-26458-cov-12.554520_pt1 | contig 26458 bp, 19 predicted proteins | sample MGYA00376236_ERZ650300 | MGnify/ENA primary metagenome ERZ650300 (study PRJEB26733, sample SAMN07839303) | wastewater metagenome | biome: urban; feature: wastewater treatment plant; material: waste water | place: USA: North Carolina | collected 2016-04-28 ...
CCAGCTTGCTTAAACTCTTGTATGTTGGTATGTTAAATGCGTCAGAGAAATGGACAATGCCCATCAATAAATGCCCATCAATAATTGAGGTCAAACGATGTTGCAGTTATCTATCTATTTCCCTGGTTGATTAGATGATGTTATTAATCTTTAATTCAACTGACACAGTTTTTTGAACATTACCACGAGCGTGGCAATTTTAAATGAAGATAAAGGGTTTAGTGACGATATTCAAAGTCTGATTGATAACCCTTGGCAGGGTCTGTTGGAAGATGATTGGTCATGAAAGTCCGTATGCTAAACCTTTCCTTGTATGACCATGTGGTGGGCTGTTTAGATATGTCGAAAAATAAATCGAAAATCGACATATCCATGAGGACATGTTTATACTATCGACATACTCTCATGATATGTACAAATTTAGGCGAAAAATCGACATGGTTTCTACTCAATCAAAAGATAACTTAAAGACCACCTCAGATTGGCAAGCAGAGCAACCTTACAACGAACTGGCAAGTTTACCTCCTAGTATTGATGTCGAAACCAAAGCTGTCCTAAAACAATGCATCGAGGCTCGTGCCAAACTAGCCGAACTCAAACAAGCTAGTATGCTCATTCCCAATGACAGCATCCTAATCAATCTCATCCCTTTACTCGAAGCCAAAGATAGTAGCGAAATTGAGAATATTGTCACGACCACAGACGAATTATTCCGCTATGCCGAACAATCCGAAAATGCCAATCATGCTACTAAAGAAGCCCTCCGCTATCGTACTGCCTTATATCAAGGAATTACTTCAATTAAAGAGCGACCTTTTAGCACCCAAACCGCTATCGAAGTCTGCCAAACCATCAAAGGTGTTAATCTAGGCATCCGCTCAGTCACAGATACAGCCTTAAGCAATAGTGTGACAGGTGAAATCATCTATACACCTCCTGTCGGCGAAGCGGTGATTCGTGAGAAACTTGCCAATTGGGAGCAATTTTTACATTATCATGATGAGCTTGATCCCCTTATTAAAATGGCAATTGCCCATTACCAATTTGAAGCGATTCATCCATTTGCCGATGGCAATGGACGTACTGGGCGAATTCTCAATATGCTATATCTAATGCACGAGAAGCTATTAAATTTGCCGATTTTATACCTGAGCCGTTATATTATCAAAACCAAAGAAGACTACTATCGCCTATTGCTTGGCATCACTAGACACCAAGACTGGATAAGTTGGATTATGTACATTCTTACAGGCATTATTCAGACTTGTGAATGGACGATTCACAAAATAGAAGCGATTCGTACCCTGCACCAAGATACCAGCGACTATGTGAAAGTAACAGCACCCACCGTGTATTCTCGAGAACTGATAGATGCGATATTTGAACAGCCATATATCCGTATTGGAACGGTAGTCAATAAGCAAATCGCTAAACGCCAGACCGCAAGTAATTATCTTGCCAAACTGGTAGAGTTGGGTGTCCTACAAGAGATTAAAGCAGGGCGAGAAAAACTGTTTTTACATCAACATTTGATAGATTTGTTGGTTGAAGATAAACGTATTACTTACCATCGACCTTTCTAAAGCTTAAGCTTTAACTATAATTATTTCTATTTTTCAAAATCATTTTTATGCAAAAATCGCTAAAAAAGTTAGTCCAACTTTCGGGGTTCAGATCACTATAGCGTGAATACCATTAATCAGATTTTTAGACCCTTTGGATTAGTGTTAAAACTGGACTATCGATTAAACAATATAACTATTTCGTATTTAAAGCAACTATTTCTTAAATATGAACAATAAGCTGTTCTATTTTAGGGGAGATTTGCACTCAAACATTTATTATTTTGTATAATAACTCGTTTTGTCATAAATACATTGGACAATTTCGACGTGAAAAACTAGGTAATTTTACTGAATTTTAGCATTGTTATTTTTATAAAAATGCTAAATTCAAGGAAGAAGTATGAACTTTGTCGATGTCGAACCTACCCTAGAAAACTACTGGCGAGCGATTATTTTATTTGGTAAAAATACCGCCTCTTACAAATTTGCCCTTGCCAAGAGTCTTATTGATATCAGTCTTGAGCGAAAGTCAGATTTGATCACCCTTGATGACTTAGCCCTACCCTACGCACTGCACCTTGCCGAACACCTTAAGCACAGCCCAAAACAAAGTACCGCTAAAACCAGTCAATTTATCCAAGCATGCCAAGGTTATAATGAAGGCAACATTGACGAAGATAAGCTGATTCAAATCACCAAAAAAGAAGGCTTTAAATACGTTTTAGACGCTTTTCATGTGGTCAATACCAAAGCGATTACTGAGCGATTTTATGACGTCGTGAATGAAGAGTTTTTTATTGATGAACGCAAATTTAACAAAGGGATTCGCTTAACCGATAACTTATTTAAACTGTTTTATGTGTATGACAACTCGGCAAAAGATTTAAACCAAGAGACCGAATCTCGTTGGAACTTGGTTGAAAAAGCATGGGAACTCAATATCAATAAAAATCTCATTGCAGTCGAGTTCGATCAAGAAACCAAAGAGCTTTTTACCCACGATACCAAACACAATCGAACCAATATTACCACCTCTCGTGGCGCGTTAAATGGCTATCAAAAAAGTCGCTGTTTTTACTGCTTTAAAGAAATCAGTATTTCATCAGTGGATGACCTACTGGCAGACGTTGACCATTTTTTTCCACATCTATTAAAACCACAAGTGGCAACCGCAGGCTGTTGTCGCCCTGTCAATGTGGATGGGGTTTGGAACTTGGTGTTATCGTGTCCAGAATGCAATCGTGGCGAGAATGGAAAATTTGCCCAAGTACCGAGCCTTGAACTGCTTGAACGCCTTCATACTCGCAATGAATATTTAATTGGCAGTCATCACCCCCTGCGGGAAACGCTGATTATGCAAACGGGGAATACGGAGCGTGATAGAAAGTATTTTTTGGATAAGTCCTATCGCTTTTCTAAAATCAATTTGATACATGTGTGGCAACCTAAAGCACAAGGTACGAGTATCTTTTGATGACCACAATTGATTTTTACCAGACCCATGCTAAAGATTTTTTTAGCCAAACGATTAACGTCGATATGCAAAACGTGTATCAGCCGTTTTTAGAACGTTTACCCAATGGTAAGCAAACTATTTTGGACGTTGGTTGTGGCTCTGGGCGTGATAGTATTTTTTTTGCCAATCAAGGCTTTGATGTTACCGCTATTGATGGCTCACAGAATTTAATCGATTTAGCCAAACAAACGGATAATCGTATCAATTGGCAATGTTTAACTTTTGATAAAATCGCTAATCAAAACTGGCAAAATCGATTTACAGGTATTTGGGCGTGTGCGTCTTTGCTTCATGTAACTTTTGAAGAATTGCCTCAAATTTTAAATGATTCAATCGGTTGTTTAAAACCCAATGGCATTCTCTATGCTTCGTTTAAATACGGTGATAGGGAGCGGGACAAGGAGGGTCGATTTTTTTGTGATATAAATGAAGAGCGTTGGCAACTTGTTGAACTAAAATTGCAATCTGCCGAACACTTAAAAATTTGGCAGACTATTGATAATCGTGTGGCTAGACAGGAAATTTGGTTGAATGTCCTACTTCAGCATATGCCTATCACCATTGATTAAGAAATTTATAGCTCAAAATATTTATCATCCTGCAGTTGTACCATATAGGCAAAAAATCGTAGTAGACTTGAGAACTTATAATCAAACCGTTTTGAATGGGTGTCTTTGATTTTAATGCCAAATGTAATCGTTGTAGGGGCATTTCGACGTTTATGAGTCATTTTAGCTTGTAAACTAGTTTCAAAATCATATAGCCTTATTTGCGATACTCTCCCTCTTCTGCTACGCCGATTTTGAGCTATTTGCTTCAAGCGAGTGGTTTCTTTTTCACAAGCATTGGCAATGATTTGGCTTAATGGCTCGTGGCAAGTATACATACAATTATTTAGACCGAAAATTTGTTCGGATAGCGATAAAAATCTATCAAATTCAATAAGTTCTTGGTAAGTTTTTCTGAACGTGATAGTTGCATGAGCTGTGCTGACTTTATGGGTGATTAATTCAATAAACCATTGCCAATCATCAGGTTGTTGTTGACGGATAAAACTTGCTCTCGTCATTATTTGGCGTAGCATTCGCCTTTCTACATACAAATCGATAAGCATTGGTGAAACTCGATTATCTGTTGCCACAAAACGGCGAGCACCACGTGTCGTTTTGATATGTGATAGGGCTATGGCTCGTTGGCTTAGAGTCTTTATATCCGCTATCGGCATGCGTAGCTGGGTGGCAATATCATCGTTTTCTACTTTTTGTTCAAAATGACCCAATAAAGCTAATAGCTTATTAATGCCATAACGCCCGAATAGCTCGTGACTATTCGGTAGCGAGTTATCCAAGATATCAGCGAATTGGCTGTAATCATAGCCAAAATCCGCTAATGTCGAACTATGCTTTGTTCCCAGTATTTTACGATAAAGCCATTTTTGCATGTCCAATAGCTTAATCATACCGTCATTCACAGTAATATTGTTATCTAGCAGATTCTGTGTGCTAATATGGGTAAGATTTTTAATGAGTGTCAATGGTAAACTTGGATTGGCTTTGGATATTTCATAAGTCGCAGACAGCATGGCAAAATGATTGTAATATTCAATCCCCCGCTCAGGTGAGATATGCCCTGCAAGCCCTGAGACCATGTACCATTTAAACTGACTAAATTCACCTCGCCGTAGTAAAGCATCTTTAATGCGAATCACCTCATTTTCACTAAACCCTGTTATTGCACTTGCTAGCGACACATCACTGGTTAAGATAAGACTAAAATTGCTGATGGCAGTATGTCGAAAACCATGGAAATTAAAGGTTTTTTCTATTAGGCTGATATCTGTGACCAGCTGTTTTAAAAACTGCGTTGGTAAATGTTGGCTCAGGCTTTGGGTATTGTAAGAAAGCGTAAAAATTAATTGTTGCTTATTGCGTCCACGATTGGCTTGTATATAGTCGATAAAAAAGTTAAGTTCTGCTTCAGAAAGCAGTGCGTATAAGGGTAATCGACGTGTACTCACTTCCGTTTTTAACCGTCTATGATTGTTAGGGCGAATAATAATACAGGGTTTGCCACTGTCCAAATTCTCTATATCACTATATCGCAGTCCTACCAGTTCCATTTTGCGTGCCCCTGTTCGCATCGCTAACAGATAAAGCAATATCAACATATCTGCATCTAGTGGATCGATGTTTTTTCGTATTTGTTGGACGATAGCTTGAAAATAATTGGGTGAAATCCATTCAACACGCACTTTTCTTTTTCTTTTTGCTTCAGGAATGTTGGCTTCAGCTATTAGGTATTTATCATTTTTATGAGCAAAGTTATGCAAACGCTGTAGACAGTTAGCGGGATAGCCAATATCGATGTTTTCCAGCTTACTTTTTTTAAAGTCTATGATTTTCTCATACATGCTTTCAAAATCATCACTTGTCCAATTAAATAAATCCTCGCCAACTGTATACCACAGCCAATCATAACCCATGGCTGATAGATATTTTTCAACCGAGCTTGTTTGAATGGGCCTATCCCCTGATAATAAAGAAATAATCCAATCAATTAAAATTTGCTCGGCAACGTGGTTGAAAGTGTGGCTTAGACTTTTTAAATCTTCAACATGAAGTTCTAGTCGTCTTCTGTGCGTTAATACCCTATTTTCACCAATGCGTAATTTCGAATATTTGGTTCTAAAAATCTCTATGATTTCTTGAATCAAATCTGAATGACGAATTTGGGCATTGATAGCAATTGCTTGCTGATTGCTCCGATTTACAGTATTTGTCACCGTTGAATTTAAATTGTTTAAATCATAGGTTCTGTTGGGATAATTAAACTTATTGAAGGTTAGAAGGTCAAAATCCTGATTGGGCAGTCCACAGGTCTCAAGGGTTCCTTGAAGTACCCCCACCGAGGTCTGATTGATACGAACATTATCTGTATTTTCCCAACAGTAACTGGCATATTTTAAAAGGGTTGGTAACTCACCAAATTTTCGAAGTTCTTGGAGTAACAACGATTTAAAAAAATACTGCAAAATTTCATTTATAGGCTTATTCACGTAAGTATGAGTAATAGTTTGTGGAATTTTTCTGACGACTACAAGCCAAAGTTGACTTATGAGGTCAACACAGATTTGTTGTGAGTTATATAGCGTTTCATCCACGCGTTCATTGCCATAATTTTCACTCTCATAACGGATTTTTGCGATAATTCGATGATTAATGAAAGGTTGTAAGTCATCACTAACCACCGTTTTGAGCCAAGCTAAGAGCATTTTTTTATCATTAATTGCCCCAAAAACGATACCCGAAAACAGCAAACTACCGATTGCCATTTTTTGGTGATGAGCGTCTTTATTAACTGTCTTAAAAAAATCCTCTTGCACCCAGTAATCAAGCACTAGTTTGACTATTTTATTTACTTCCATTCCTTTAGTGACCCAAAACTCGTCCATTCTGAGAGTATTGGACTTATATTGAGCTTTTTGTGGTGGGGCAGGCTCTGCGTAGTAGTGATTTTTTAGTCGCGTCGTTTTGTTTTTTTGTTCAATAAAATCAGTAAGAAGACGCATGCTGATGAGATAATCCGCTTCAAGCAGTCCATAATTCTCATCCACCCATTCATTGGCTTTCCTCAAAAACAGGGTAAAACCTTGAGCATTTAGACCTATAAAATCTTTAACCAGTTTTGCCTTGTAGTCTTTGAATTCGTCTACTGACTTGCCTTGTTGTCGGAATTTTTCCTCTAATTTTTTTAGCTGTTTGGCATTTATTTTTTGGGAATGATTGGCAGTATCTTGATATTTAGCTTGAGAAAGAAGAGCAAGCCACAGTTTTTCAAATTCTGTAAAGACGGTTATTTTTTGATAAATAAACGGGTAAGGAAATGGCTCAGGTAAAATCGGTAAGGGCACCAAATATTTTTTGGCTACTTTTTTAAATGTTAAATTTTTTAATTGCATAAGTCTATTTCTCGCAATTTATTTAAAATCTGCTTTTCAACATCCTTTGTTTCGTAAATATTTAAATCTCTCGCAATGTCATCAAAGATGATGGCTTGGTCTTTAATATCTGATTTGCTGAGGCTTGAGAACTCACCTAACGCTTCTTGCATAAATCGCTCATGCCCTATAATGGCATTAATCAGTGGCATGGGAATTTTACGTTTTTCAAGTTGCGTGCGTACAAAATGTCTGGTCCAGTAAGGGGTCAGGTCTAGTATGGGTTTCATCATTTCCCACACTTGCCCACGCTTAATACTGCTAATTTTTTCAAAAGTCTCTGTAATTAAATTTAGGAGTTGATGGTTTTCACTCGTGCCTGATGACGTGCCAAATAGGATATTTTCGATTTTGTGGCGAATGAACTCGTTAGCAATATTTTGATGGCGGAAATCTGACAAAAATCGTTTGTAAATATGCAAATATTCAATCACTATTTTGCCAAGTGGAACGAGGCGATGGCTTTTGACTGAGCGATTGGGTTTGTCGTCAATCATCAGCCATCCCATTTCTAAATCAATATTTTGAATATCACTGATCTTGTTGTTCGGTCTAATGCCTGTTAAGACACAAAATATTATCCAGGTGTAAATACTAAATGAATTGAATAGTTGAAGTTGATTGCTTGAACCCATAACCCATTTTCGTAATTGAGCTAAGGTAGCTTTGACAAATTCTATCTTTAGAGCAAATTGAGAGCCCGTTGAAAAATTCTTTGTATTCCAAAGATAATCTAAGTTAAGCAGATTATCTTGATTGAGCCATATCATCGCGTCACGATAACAATTGACGAGATCCAAATTTTCATGACTGCTATAAAACATAGCAGGTGCTTCGCCCGATGAAATACGACAGATGATTTCGCTTGTATGGCTGTCCGCGGTCAGAATATAGCTACTCAAGACCACTTGAAGCGACGATTCAATTCGCCAGTTTGACAAGTAGACTAACCCCAATTCTTCTCTTACATTGGATAGATAGTCTTGAATTTGTGTCAAATTGGGCATTTCTTCTAAAGAAAGTAAATAATTCGGCAATTTGTGCGGTAAAGGAATTTCAACTTTATCAAATTCATTTTCATGTATATTACTATCGTAGCTTCTCTTTGGACGGGTAATACCGAGCAAAAATATGATGGTGGCTTTTCTAGGAGAAACGTTAAAAATTCCTAAATCTTTCAAAAACGCTTTACTGGTAAAGGCTTCAACACGAGAAGCTGACAGCATTGATAATAAACAAACTGACGCACAACTTTTCTTCAACTCGATTGTATCTTCACGAATCGGTTCATGTAACTTTGCATCACGGACAAAAACGCTAAAAATTTCTTTATAGCTAATTTCACTCAAAACGGTGGGACTGGTGATAAGTGCTATTTCTCTCAAACTGATATTAAGCTGCTGGACATCTAGCTCTTTAAGTTGTAGCAGTTGGCTCTGAGCATACAACTTATCTTGATAAGCCAGATTTTTATGGATAGGCTTACCTAATGTATCGAAAAACTCATTAATATCAATGGGTTTGCCGTTCTTATACTGGTCTTGATATGCTATGCTTGAAAAAAATACTTTGCTAAAGCCTTGCAGATTATTTTCCATATCATACGGCTGGAATTTTACTAGGCTTGGATTAAAATAACTTGGCACATCAGCACGAAAGCCTTTATCACTTTTTTGATAGATTGCTATATTCTTCGGTTTATGTAATTTATCTTTCGGTTCTTTATCTTTTTCCTCTTTTTCGTCCTCTTCAACTTTATTAATCTCTTTTGTTATTTCTCTTGCATGTCTGTTCCCAGAAATAAGCTCTAGATAAAGAGAAAGCTTTAGAACTTGATTTACTTTTTGTTTTTTCCCCTTATCGGGATCTTTACTGTCTGCAGGTGGTTCAATGCGTTTGATTAGCTCAGCAAAGTAAGAAATTAAATTTATAAAGCTTAAATCTTTTTCAACACTAATTGTCGGAAATTCATCATAAAGCCATGTATAGACTGCTGTCTTGCGAATGAGTGGCATTTTAAAACGCACAATAATATCTTTGTAATAAGACATTCTGCCAAGGGCTTTCATCACAATTGCGAGGTAAATTCCTATTTTTAGCCAACTTATTTGATGAGGCGTTAACCTCTCTTTATGTAATAATATTAATAGATGGACAATTGGTGGCTGTTTGCTGAGGGTTCTTACTTTTTGTAAATTTTCCGATTTAAAAAAATCTAACGGTTTAAAAGTTATGATTCTGTGTATCAGCAATGTATTAACGTCATAATGAGTTAGTAATTTTTGACTCTCCAAAGCAATATTTATCAGTTCGCTTAATGTGCTTTTAACATCTTCATTATTAATTGTAATGTCTGTTAATTTTAGCTTACCCTCCTTAAACCCTTCACTAGAAAGAATTTCGGAAATAAGATCTCTGAATTCATTGACGTTATAAATTTTCAGCCCATTTTTTTTATTATTTCGATTAGCCATTATTCTGCTCTTTTAAAAGTTGCTAGCGAGATATTGAGAAGCGAGCAATATTGCACTATTGAGAAAGTGTTTTTTTTAAATAAAGTTTGACAAGCGTTTTTATTCAAAGATTTTTTGACATCGTTATAAATTGTTTTGATCGGCAGAGATTTTTTGTGGCGTATAATCATTGCAATCAGTTCATTAAATATCACAATGAAATCAAATTTGGATTTTTCGGATTTTTCGATCGTCAGATTAAGGGGCAAAAACTTTTCTAATTCATAAGAGAACAAAATATAATAAATGAGAATTTTGTTTTCTATCTGCCAGTAGCCATCTGCAGTTATATGAATTTTTATAGGTTCAGCTGAAAGTATAGTTAGTTCTTCCCTCAGTGCTTCATTCGAAATCTTGCAGACAATCCAGTGATGATAAATCGAATAAACCCATATAGCCTCTGACGCTAGGCTCGTTTTTTTTAGTTGAAGTTGTTTTGGCGTAGTCGATTGCATGTGAATTAGAATGTAGTTTGACTTTTTTAAGCGATTATTATCTAATGCTTACTATAAACAATTGAGTTTTTTAAATCAAGGTATATGAACAAATGAGTATAAATGAAAGATTAAAGCTAGTTTGTCAAGAGAAAGAACTAAACATAAAAAGATTAGCTGAAATAACAGGAATACCCTATCGAACTGTTCAAAATTATTTAAATGGCGATAGAGAACCCAATGCTGAGGGATTGACAACTCTTTGCACACGTTTAAGAGTAAACATTAATTGGCTATTAACAGGCGAAGGTGAACATTTTATTAATAGTAATCCAAGAGTCGTCACGATAGATGACGATGAACACACGATACTATCTATCTACCGTGACTGTAGTCAAATGGGGAGATTTGTTATATTACAGTCGATAAAGTCTATGAAAGATGTTCCGGTACTACATGATAATAATTTAGTAATTAAACCGTTGTCTTTATAACAGATTAATTTTAAAAAAATTTATTTAACTAGAGCTAAGGGATTTTATAAGAACTTTTAAAAAAGGTAATGATCATTAGATGTAAAATGTTTATAAAAACAGCCAAAAAAAATACCGCCAGTGGTTTGGCGGTATTTTTTAATGGAAGTGAAAATCTCAAAATGGGCATTCATCGTCACTAAGCATATTAAGAGAGTTTAAGAAATCATTCAATCTTACTACGCCTCTTTTTTTGAAGTTTTGGCATTCTTGACATTCCCAAGTTATGAAATTATTTGAATTTGGCAAATTACACGGCTTGTATAGTTCATACATCCTTCCGCAATGTCTACATCTGATACTTGAATCATAAGCCTTGACTTTCATTAGGCTTGAAAACAACTCTTCAAAGGTAACATTGTATCGATGACAGATTTGTTGAATGTGCCATTCTAGTGAAAAGTCAAATGGGATATAAGGGTAATAAGGTCGCCAATAATCTTGGCACATTTGTAATGATTGACCGGTTAACATGCCATTGGTAAGTAGATGAATACGCATAATAGCTCCTTACATAAAATTAGGGATCGCTTTTTGAAAAAGATGACGTAGTTGGCGATAACGCTCATCATCAGTTTCATCTTCATCAATGAGAGGCAATTGTTTTTGTGCCCATACTCTGACAGCACGTTGTCCATTTAGTCTGGTACTCACTTTTAAAAAGCTCGCTAAGTCGTGGTCTGCTGTAATGCCATACTCAAAAATTAACTTGTTGCCTAAGTCGCGTGCCTCAGCGGTAACAAAGTATTTTTTATTTTTGGTTGTTTGTTGTACTAGATTTTGAAAATCGATAAATTCCATGTTTCTATCCTCGAATTATTGGTTATTTTGATGAATGTTTTGATTGGCAGGTTGACTACTGGCGATGAGGGCTTCAAATGCACTGCCGTCTTGTCTGGTATTGTTGGGCACATAACGGCTATAGACTTTAAATAACATCATGGTATTAGCATGTCCCATTTGCTTGGCAATCCATTCGGGTGCCTCCCCTGCGGCAAGCCAAAGCGTGGCTGCGGTGTGTCGGGTTTCATAGGCACGGCGATGTTTTAACCCTAAATTTTTAAGTGTGGGTGTCCAGACTCGTCGATTGATATTGCGATAATCGAATGGATTACCTCGGTTATCACAAAACACGAATTTTGAACGCCCACAGGTCACTTTATACTGAGCTTGTAAGGCTTCATATACCCAAGGTGACATAGCAATATCCCGTGTTGATTCAAGCGTTTTTGGCTCGCCCAATTCTCCTTCCACCAATGCTCTTCTGACATGGATTTCCTTTCGATTGAAATCGATGTCTTGCCACAGTAATCCGTCTATTTCACTGGTTCGCATACCTGTAAAAAATCGCACCGTGTAATAATTTTTGTAGTCTTCACGGACGTTGTTAATGAATAACCATACTTCACTTAACGAAAATGGCATAATTTCTCGTTTTGAGAGCTTTAAATTTTTGATATCCTCACTGGGATTCTCAAATTTATAGCGTTTTGAAGCCTCTTCCAGTATCATATGAAGGGTCATCATAATCGAGTTAATTCTGGTGGCAGACAAGGTGTTGTTAGCTTTACCGTGATTCACTTTGGCGAGGGAGGCACGAAAAGCTAACACATCTGCTCTATTGATAGCAGTCAACGCACGATGTCCAAAATGCTTCATCAAGTATTTCTCCAGAATTATGCGTACCTTAATTTGATAGCTCGGACGCCATTCCAGTTTTTTCTCGTCAAACCATAACTTGGCAAAGTCGCCAAACAGCGGTGTATCAGAAAAAATCGTATCGGCACGTTCTTTTAACGCCATAAGCTCGTCTGCTTTATTACTTTTGGGGAAATAAGATTTGTAATCAAAAATCCCTAAGGTAATTTCTGCTTCCATTTTTTGAATTACTTTTTCCAACTTTTTGCGGTTGGCAGGATTATCCAAAAGATTGGTCGTTTCTCGGCATCGTTGACCCATAAACATAAAATCAACGAGTAAAAATTTACTGCCCTTTCGGGTACGAATACTTGCCATTTTGATCTCCTTATTGCAGTGTCATTGCATTGATATTACTGGCGAAGGCTTTCTTCATGTCCTTTTCGATTTGCTCCCAAACGTATAAAATTTTGCGACCACCGAACGGACGAATGTAATGAATACCTTCAATCAATACACTGTCTTTGAGTTGATTGCGAATGGTGCGTTGGTCGTATTTGATACGCTGAGAAAGTTCTTCTGTAGTGAGGTAGGTTTGTGTCATAATGTATCCTTAAATAAAGTTTAATCATCATGGTATTTTCGTTTACCATGATTGTACTTTAACACATTTTTATAATCATGCAAGTAATTTTTTTAATTTTGATAGGATAAATTTCAATGATTGTGAACAGACTACCTTTGTTATTAGCTGAAAAAAGACTCAAAGTGGCTGATGCTGTCAGAGAAACAGGGATTAGCAAAACAACTTTGCATAAGATTTACAATGACCAATCGACTCGAATTGATTTCGATACGATCGACAAATTATGTGAGTATTTGGATGTGAAAGTGGGTGATATTTTTGAATATGTGCCAAACGAAAAAGAAGAAAATTAATATCTGGTTTTCATTTTTTTGTATTCAAAATTTTTAGAAAAAACTTATCTCTATTATAATAATTATATATATTATAGAGCCTCTGCAAGCCTTGATAAGCAAGGGTTTGAGAGCAATAAAATGTACTATTAGTTCAAATACGCCTTACAACTCGTTGAAAATCGGCTGACAGTAGGTATGAATTTGCCCCTTGATTAGTTGAGATTGGTGTACAAATTATTGGCTTTATTTCTTAAAGGATTGATTTGATTTTCCTTAATAATTTTTAAAGTACTCAAATTAAAATATTAAGTGAATTTTGTAACTGATATCATTTAACGTCATTTGGTGTTTTGCCTCCAAAACCTGCGATTTTTATAATAAAACGTATGTTCAATTGGAGGTTTTATCATGTATGAACTCAACGCTTACTGCGGTCAACAGTCATCTATCATTATCACTAAGCCTAATACACTGGTCGAGGCTAGCTGCAATTTGACAATGGCGGAATATGATTTAATCACGCTTGCTATTAACAAATTGTATTTACAAAAGTCTGACTCTAATCAAGTTATCATCAGTGGAAGAGAGTTTGCGACTGCCAATCGAGTTAGCTCGACCTATGCTTACCGTGTTCTAAAAGACTGTGCCGAAAGTTTACCGAATAAGAAACTGGCAGTTACCTTGTACAAAGATTTATCAGCAGAAAATACGGATGAGCTATTGGTCGTTAGACCCAATCATTCAAAATATAAAACTATTGCGACCGAATGCCATTGGGTACAAAATGCTACGTATGTTGAGCAGACTGGGTTTATTACGCTTTATTTTTCTGATTTAGTCAGACATATTATTAGCAATACAGGCAAGGCTTACACCAAGTACGATTATCTTAAAACTATTGATTTTAAAGGTTGTAGCACTAAACGACTGTACGAGTTGGTGCTTAAATGGAAAGACATTGGTAAAACTCCTACTATGACCATTTATGAGTGGAAGGAATATTTGGGCTATATAGATTCCTATCCAGAAGTTAGTGAATTTCGGCGTCGTGTTTTAGATTATGGGCTTAAGCAAATTAATGCCCAAGGTGACTTTGAAGTAACGCTAGATCCTACCCGTCTAGGGCGTAGCTTTACACATTTCTCTATGATTATCAAAAAACTAAAATCCACAAAGTTAAATCATACGAGTAAAGATAATTTTAATAATAGTGTGAAACTTCTTAGCCCAAGACAGGCAGATATGTTTGCTAATCTGCTTGCCAATGACAATGGGTTTGGTAGTAGATTTGCTCGTGCAGGAGAAGCCATGGCAGGATTTACGAGCCGTATATCTCAAGATTTACAGCGAGATTTGGGTAAAATTGGGGAGTATATGCCGTATTTGGTGAGGGCGGGGTTTGAAAAAACGTATTAGCTTTATGCCACTGCTATAATGAATAAATTAGATTTTTAACCCAAGAACCCAGTTTTTTAATACCTGTAAAATAACATCTTGATGGATAAACTCCTGCTCAAGTCGTCGCTTGTCAATATCTTGCTGCTGAATAAACGCAAACAACTCGGCTTCGTCAATGGTTAAAAATTTGGGTGCTACTTGATTAAAAACAGGCTCGGCAACGCGTTTATGATCATGGCTTCCTAGCGTATGTTTATCCATCATTAATGACTCAACATGAGCACAGCATTTACGGGCATAAGAGAGCATTGCTAGCCCTTCTGAGTCAATATCACCCCAATAGCCCACTTTTTTATGCTTCAGCCATTGTGCTTTTAACCATGTTAGGTTCTTTCCACCGCCAGCGACAGCAATCGTATTGGCTAAATTTGGTAGCATAAAACAAGGTGTTTCGTTTTCGATGATTAAGATATTATCTGCAGGTAATTCGAAGTTTAATAACGTTTGAGAAGATAGTTTTAAAATAGGCAAATTTGCCAATGCCAATTTTGATGCGTCGCAAAGTGGTCGTACAAACAGCCAATCTTTTGGCTTAATATTACAGCCAAGCCAAGCTAATAATGTAAGGTGGTTATTTTCATCGATCGTATCTAAAGTAATAGCTTTGTCGGTTTGGTGCAGGCTTTGTACTAGAATCTCAATTGTTCTAAAATTATTTTCTATAAACTTAGTGTCAATACCTGCGACGTTTACCGCTCTAAGGTAATTACCTTTACCCATACCTTCATATAGTTGTGGAATCAAGATGGTTAGATTGGCAATTTGTTCATTAGATAAACGTTCAATCATATCTAAGTGATTAATTAAACTATCAAAAATCCTTTTTTGTGTGTCTGGATTTGGGCTAAGTTGAACTAGACTTTTAAATTTAAATTGCAAACTATCAAGGCGTTCAATCGCCACTTTGCCCAAAATTTCAGCAAGCGTATTAAGGTCATGGATAATTAACTTTACTGGAATAGATTGCTCACCAAGAAAACCTAAATTTTTAGTTTCTAATTGGATATGGCTATTTGGATGCTGAGTTTCGAAAATCTGCCACGCTTTAACAAAAGCTTGAAAATGTAGCGTGTTTTGAGCGGCTACTTTACCAGAACTTGGGGGTTTAAGTGTTATTTCAATAGCATTTTCCTGGGAGATCTCATGGTTTAGCAGTTGTTTAAATCTGCCTAAATTTTGCCAGTAACGCTGATTAAGTTCTTTGAGAACATCATTAGGCAGCTTGCCCCACGTAGTTTGAATTTGATTCATACCATGTTCCTATGTTTCAACATGGGTAATTTGAATGTTCATTTCAGCTAGCTGTTCATTCAGATGACTTGTTTGCTGTTGCGCTTTTTGTTTATCGTAGTCTTGCCAAGTCACTTCGGTAAGCCTGCTTTCATGGTCATTGATGTTGCGCTCACAGATAATCAGGCTATTGGCAGCTTCACGGGCTAGGTTAAGGTTTTTGTAAGGGGTTATTAAGTTGATATGGATATTGAGTTCTTTAAATACTTTCAGCACACGGCGACTGACCGATTCCTGGGTGTTGGAGAAAGCTTCATCTAAAAATACAGTACTGTAAATCGGCTTATCGCCTCCTGTTGGCGTAAGTACATAGGCAAGACTTGCAGCAACAATAATACCTGCGAACGATTCTTTTTCTCCCCCTGATTTACCGCTTGATGAGCTTAATATATCTATCACGATATCATCACCTGTTTCAGAATCTATTTTAAACTCTTCAGCATTAAAACTCATTTGGTAACGTGGGTCGAGCAGTCTTAAGCTTTCAAGGTTGCTTGCTGTAGTGCCATTAGCGGCTTTATCAAGTACCGCGTTGATATCACTAAGCAGCTTAAAGCGTTTTTCATGTTCTTCTGTGGTCATGAGTTCCATGAGCATGGCAAGCTGTTTATTAAATTCGACTACATTGACAATGCGTTCTGGCTTGATTTTTAGGCGTAAAAATGTACCTTGGCGAAATTCGGTTTTTTGAAGTACCAGATTGACTTGCTCAATACCTTGTTTGATTTGTTCTAACTCACTATTCATTTTGGTCTTAAAGTTCGCCAACGATTGGGTGAGATTATTATTCATACGGCTTTTAAATTTTGTCGTAAGTTTTGCAAGCCCTTCTTGTATTAGATGGTCATAATGGGCAAGAAAATCTGGCATACCTTGCTCAGTTGCTGACCAATCTGACGTGATAGGTTGCCATTTTTCATTGCCTTTAAAATTACCCATAATACCAATCGCTGACTTACTGTCTCGACTGATACGATTACTAGCACTTTCAATGTCTTCATTAAGGCGAGTTTTTAATACATCGGCATTGTGAGCGAGTTGTTTAAATTTTTTATCCAGTTGCTCTATGATGGCTTCGCTCATCGGGTGGTTGGCTAAGATATCGTTTTGGGTGATTTTAAGCTGATGGCTTTTTAATTCTTGAGATTTCGCCCCTTCTTTGCGATTAAGTTTAATTAGCTGGCTTTGTAACTCGTTAAGATTTTGTTCAGCTTGTTGATATAGTTGTTTTGCTTTGGCAATATCGCCTTGGGCATTTTCAAGCGTGGCAAGTTCTTGCTGTTGGTAATCGAGTTGGGTTTGCCAAAACGGTGCATTGATATCATCCCAGTTGGTTTCAAGTAATTTGTGCCAACGATTTTTTAATATTTCTATGTTGGTCATGGCTTGGCGAGCTTGTGCGAGTATTTTTCCTTGTTCGACAAGTTGAGTTTTGAAAGTTTGTTGTTGAGAAAGCAGTGAGTTTAATAAGGATTGGTTATTAAAGCCCAATTGCCATTCACGTCTGTCATCGATTTTATGCGTATCTTTTTTCTCAAAACGCCCCCATTCTCGATGAATCAATCCTGTAATCGTCATAGAAAAAGGTGTATTATCCAGTTGCTCGCTATCATCGACACAGGTTAAATCATATTTTTTTAAAAACCCCTTAAGCCAATCACGGTAAGGATGTTCTCGCCATTTAAGTTTTCGCAAAAACCCATTCGCTGAAAATTCAGTCGCTGTGGCGCTGGTATTCTCAACCACTTGCACTCGTAAATGTAACCCAGTGTGCCGTTGCGTGTTGATGTAGCTAGTGACAGCTGGATAATCCTGTTTACTCACAAGTAAAGTTGTTTTGAGACCCCCTAAAGCGCGCTCGATTGCCCCTTGCCAAGCGGTTTGGTTATCCTCAATATCCAACATTTCACCGATAAATTTGGTATTTTGTGATAGATTTAATTCTTGGCAAAGGGCATCTCGCCAATGTTGTAAACGTAATGGAATATTGGAGTCTGGGCGTTGTCGAATTTGCTCTATTTCACTTTCTACACTGCATAGATCTTGTTGCGTTTGACTAAATTTACCTGTTGCTAAACCAAAGTTATTTTGTGCAGTGGTGTATTGCTCGCCTAAAATCGCTTGATTATTAGTTGCTTGCTGTTGATGTTGTATAAAGGTGGTTCGCGTTAAGTTTGTTGTGATATCCAAAACTTCACAAAGCTGTTGATAGGCAGACGCATTTTTGCTAGTACGGCGTAATCCATCTTGGGTATAGTTAATATCTTTTTGTAACGATTCAATGCGATTACCGCCAAGTTTCATGTATTCATCACGGTAAGTTTCGGCAGTTTGTCTGGTTTGCTCAAGTTGTGTTTGTTTATCAAGAATGGCAGTTTCAATAGTTCGATAATCCGCTTCTAGCACTGCAAGCTCTTTTGCAAGGGCGTGTTGTTCGATTTTGGCAAGATAAATGGGAATAGCGTCTTTTAAAACTTCAAGTTCGCTAAGTTGCTGTTTGGCTTCTTCCATTCTTTTGGCAAGTATCGGTAGTTGTTCAAGCCGTTGAACTTGTTCTTGGGCATCGACTAATATATCGTGTTCTTTCTTTAAATCTTGAAACTCTTTGACAATAGCTTGAGCATCTTCTCGTAAGTTACTCGGCTCAAGTACAAGGGTACGGATAAGGTCGGTTAAGTTATCGATTTTTTTAAGCCCTAATGCTCGAGAAAGCAAAGCTGGGGCATTTTTGTTGTTTAAGTGCAAAACTTCTTGATACAGTTTTTGATACTCATCAAAGGTTGTCATATGCTTGATATGCTGACTCTCCAGCCATGTTTTAAACGTGCGGTCATATTTTTCATCAAACTCTGCCAGTACCGTTTTTAGCTTTACATCGCGATTGGCAACCAAATACAGGCGTTTGACATCACTGGCACTAGTCGCTGTGTTATCTGCCCAAAATAGCGCTATTAGAGTAATATCATTACCATTATCTTGGCGATAATAAGCTCGTAAGCCTGTGACGACTTTTTGACTGCGTTTGGATTTAGTGGCGGTGGTTGTCCCATCATGTTCTTGACCATAACTACCACGCATATAAGATAGAATGGTACGATCTGCCTTGTCGTTTTGAGCAGCAGCGATGTTGAAATTGGCTCTACTAGGTGGCATTAGTAGAGCCATTAGTCCATCAACCAGCGTGGATTTTCCTGCACCGTTATCTCCTGTAATCAATGTGCCATTTGGGTCGATATGAGCAGTATGCAGGTCTGCAAAGGAGCCCCAATTAAATAGCGAAATTTCTCGTAGTTTTATTTGTCCGTTATCGGATTGATTAAGTAGCGTGGCTTCCATGATATATCTCTTTTTACTTATAAGATTTATTTCTAGTGCTGTGTTAATATTAAAATAGGCTGTCCTGCTGTCCGAATAGTTGCGTGTCCCCTGTTGTATTTTTTGTTGGCAAGTTAAGTTCTACTACTGTGTCATTTTTCACTTGATTAGTGACAGCATTGCTCGACTGTTCTAGATTGTGTTCTTTATCGTCATACTTGTCTGGCATCTCACCAAGCAATGCGATGTATTCATTGAGCATGGCTTGTAATAGGCTTGCATTGACGACATAACGTATCATAGGTGTGATCTCATAGCGTTCAACGTTGCCCCGTTTGAGAGTAACCAATTTATGATTTTTAGCAAAATGCTCCAGTCTCGCTGAGAGTTTTTTCTTATCTTTTGAACCGTGGTCGGTGAGTGGCAAAAATGGCGAAATTAAACTTTCTAGTTTTTCGATATCGATGATGATTTCAGTCTCGCCCAAGTTTTGGCGTTCTTGATAGTACTTACGCAAATTGAGCAATAAAAGCGTGTCATATACGTTGAGCGTACGTTTTTGAATCATGGACGTAATATCTTCGCCATCCAGTTCAGCTTGCTCGGTGTCATTTTCGAAATTATCTAGCCCTTTAAGCTGTTCATGGTTTTCTGCGACAAAATCTGCTCTCGCTACGAAAGCAACTCCGCTATGTTCATCAATAATTAAGCTACAATAGATCTCGGATAAATGACGGCGAATACTGGTTTGATGACGCACAATATTGTCAAATAATTGCGGTTTGGCACTGTGCAGTATCACGCCTTGCTGAGATAAATAAATCAACGCTCGGCGTGCGTCAGCTGGCATGTCACTCTCAGTAATAGCGGTCGATTGAGCATCTGATCGCGCATCGAATGATCCATTTTCATCCATCTTTTGTGTGTTCAGTTTTTGCCTATCGCTACCATGATCAATATTTTGGCTTGATACTCTCGAAGCCTTTGAATCATTTTGCTGTTGGGTGTCAAAACAGGTCGAATTATCGGTGCTAGTTACCATGTCAAAAAAGCTGTTTGTCATTATTTTTCCAGATTTATTCGCTGTAAGAGATTTTTATAACGCTAAAGCCATCGGATTATCGATAAAATCTTGAGGGAAATGCTCAGTTGTCAAAATTAGCTTAGGTATAGTTGCTTGTAGCTGATTACCAAATTTATCATTGACCAAAATCAACTCTGTTTGTCCGATGTCGGTGGCTTTGACAGCTTTTGCAATACGGATGAACGCGACCAATTCCTCAAGTCCTGCTTGAATTGGCATATAGTTATTGATACTCGCTATGCTCATCGCACCGTATTGATCTAAGGTGTAATAGATTTTTTTGGCGACTTCAACGACCTGGACGGTTTCTAAATTTTCTAACGTTTTTTGGCTTAGGGTGTGATTGTTTTCATGCTCTTGAATGTCGCTTAAATCAAGTTTTTCTTCAGCAATTCTGAGCCGTATACTATCAGGCGATGAATACGGCATTTTGCCGACTTTAATTGTTAGATTCAGGTCTTTATCAATAATTTTTGGCGTGTCTTTAAAGGCAATTGCCCGTTTTTCAAGTTGACTAATTAGCCTATCAACTGCATGATTCTCGCTCATTGCGCCACTTTCAATGTAAGACTTTAACTGTTCTTCAGTACGTCGTCTGATACGAAATACTCTATCACTTTCTCGTGTTAGCTCTGAAATAATGGTGCTCAAAAACTGGTGGTGATGTGGGGCAAGTTGGTTTTTATCAGTGGTTTTGAGCACACTTCGCATCTGCTCGGTAAACTCGGTTAAGCGATTGTCATCGGATAACAAATGAAAAAATCCATCAAATGCACTACCCGCATCAGTTTTGGCAAGTAAGTCTTCTTGTTCAAATACTTTTTGCAGTAACTCGCCTTTACTCAAGTTATCATCAATCATTTGTACGCGTAAGGTCTTATCCATTTTGCGGATTTCTTCTTCAAGTAGCCGAAAATCCCCTGTTAAACTGTACGCAAGGTTATAAATTTCTCGAATTCGTTCCTTTTTCTCATAGTCATTGAGATAGACCATTTTACCTACATTTAAGTCATTGATTTGGCTTTCTAACTGGGCTTTTTGTTTCTCTAAAATAGCGATACGCTCGGCCGTATTTTCACTCATCATCACCGCCAAATCTCGAACCGACTCTTGGACAATCCGCAGATGCGATGCAGATGTACTGATAATCCGCTCATCAAAACTTTGGCAAAACCGTAATACCCTATCAGTAGCGTCAGTGACTGTCAGGCGGTTATCCATTTCTCTAAGCCAACCTTTTTTTATCCAATCATTCAGATAGGTCATTGCGTTAGATTCGGTTTGCCAACTGCCATCAAGCCGTGCTTCATCCAAAGCATTATCGAGCAATATTCTAGCTTGCCCATAACTAATTTCATTGTCGGTCTCAAAAGCAGTAGCAATAAAAGCTAAAATAAATGGGGCATTATCGGCTCGCAGTAGTCGCCATGCAGCCGACTCTCGAAAGTGACGTTGGTAATTTGCCGATTTTGCCATAAAGCTCATGATGATGCCTTTTTTAGTCAATGTTGTTTGGGCTTATGCGATACGCCCTCTGTCTATTTTATCCCTACGATTTGCATTAAGCTGTCAAAGCTATTAACTACTTCATAGCTAACTGGCATTTTTTCAACTGCCGCCAAGGTATCCACTTGTTCAAGTTCGCTATTGTTCCCTTGTGTCTGTTGCAGTTTGGCAAAAAACGCTTTGGCACTGGCGATTTTTTGTTTTTCGGTCTCTCTCAAGTCTATTTCGCTGGTAGAGCCTTTGGTCTCTGCGACAAAATAGACATGACGCACCTTGTCTTGATTAAAGGCAATCGCCCAGTCAGGGTTATAACCGCCAAATGGCGTGGGGATGACAAAGTTTTTGGGCAGTTTGGCATACACTACGACTTCATTGATGTGCTGCTCTAGCTCTGCCAAGAATTTGCGTTCAACATCCGAGTCTGTTTCCACATACTCCCAGATATGACGGTTGGCTTTAATTGCGGTATCTGACAAAGGAATATTACTTACAAAGATATCGTTACTATCGTATCGCTCTTGGGTAAGCTCATAGGCGATGTTTTGTACAATTAGTTTGGCTTGTTGCTCGTTGATGATACGGCTGACTTCGCTGATAAAGGCTTCTGGGTTATGTTTAAACTGTGAAAACACCGCTGAGTTTATTTTACTCAATACAGCAACGACGGTGCCACGGGTCAGATTGGTACGGCTTGCCACTTGCCCGATAAGGTCATAGCGAATCGGCGTTTGTACATTTACACTGTATTGCTCACGGTTTGACTGCACTTGCCCAAAGCTGTCACCTTGTCTGAGTGTGTCGTAATCTAGACTATCTTTTTGCTCAGATGTTTTGACGGTATAGGTGAGTGACTGGACAAAGTTGTTGTTACGCTCACGGCTAACTTTATCAATTTCGCTGATACTCTCAGCAATTAATTTTTCGCTATCAAGCTGGATTTGATAAATCGATTTTTGGTTGATGCGTCGCCATAGGGCTTGGAATTCTTTACGGTTTAGATTGTCTGGGTTGATGGTATTTTTGGGTTTATTACCGTTGTTAAACATGCTATCAAAGGCGTTGGGATTAACAACGCTGCCAATTAACTTATGAACGGAATTTTCAAATGGTTTTAATTCTTCTGGTAATTCTGGCAATTTGCCGTTTTCTTTATCTTGATGATAGCTTTCTGACAGATTACCTGCTTTATCCGTGTAACCATGCGAACGTAAATAGAAGAAAATTTCATTAGCTGTATCTGCATCAACGACCATTTGCCCACCCAGTTCACTCACCAAGGTTTTACCCGTAAAGTACTGTGGATTTGCTTTGCTCGGGCGAGTTGCAAGATTTTCGAGCATTTCTTTTTGTAGATTACCGACAAATTCAACATAGCTTTCATTGGTAATCACGGTTAGGTTATTCAGCCGATGTACTTCACCGAGTGGTAGATAGCCACTGTCCATGCGTGTGCCATGTCTATCGACTGCAAGTCGCAAGCCACGTCCCACTTCTTGACGGCGAGAGATGACGTTATCCGAGTGCTTGAGCGTACAGATGACAAAGACATTGGGGTTGTCCCAGCCTTCACGCAAGGCAGAATGCGAAAAGATAAAACGCACATTTTTACGAGCGATTTGTTCGTCACTATCGAGCCGTTCGGGGAAGGCAAGCAAGGATTCTTTATCCTTCAAAATCAAATCATAGGCATCGATATCATCAGCGACCAGCACTTTTTCGCCCAGTTCTTCGTCTTTAACGCTTTTGACATTGGGATCGACCATGTGGCGTTTTTTATCAAGGCTAAAATAGCCGTTATGCGTACCTTGAGCAGTGATGGCTTTAAGATAGTCCTGGTATGGGTCATTTGTTAGGTTTAAATCAATGCGTTTGCCTACTTCTTCGCTGTAAGTCTGTTCGAAGATATCAGCATATTCGCCATTCACCGCATTGCCGTCCATGTCGTACTGGCGGTATTTGGCGACTTCATCGATAAAAAATAGACTTAGGACTTTAATGCCCTTATGAAATAACCGCTGTTCGATGTCCAAATGTGAGCGGATGGTTTCTCGGATTTGGATACGGCGTAAGTCTTTATCGTCCACATTCCCCTGCCCAACGTGTAGCACAATACCATTGGCAAATTCGATACTATCGGCGGTGACTTGGGTGACGGTATAGCGGTCTTTGTATTGTTCGGCTTCTTTGGATACTACAAACAAGTCATCGCCTTTTGCAATATTCCGGATTTCACGTCGAAACTCGCCTTTGGTTGATTTGATTTCTAGCTCTAGCCGTGCAACGGGCGCTTTGCTTGAGACAACCACGTCTTGTAAGTACAGATAGCCATTTGTGCCCGTCAAGCCTTTGACTTCAATGCCTTTGACGGTGATTTTTTTGACCAGTTTTTGGTTATAGGCATCCAGTGCGTCAAGGCGATACACTAGGTTATAGTCACGCTTGTGGGTGGCGGAATAGCGTAGGATAAATAACGGGTTAAAGTTGGCAAGGCTTTGTAAGGTCTTGTCAGCGCCCATTTTTTGCGGTTCGTCTAGGATGATAATGGGGCGGTTACGGCGTATCACGTCAATGGGACGGCGAGAGCCGAATTCGTCTAGGCTGGCGTAGATTTTGCGTGATGCTTCGTTGTTCGCCCCTTCTTTGATGGTGTTAAAGGCTTGCACATTAATAATCATGATATTGATACCGCCATCTGAGCTAAAGCTCTCTAGGTGGTGCAAGGCTTTGGAGTCGTAGATAAAGGCTCGTGGCTTTTTGCCGTATTCTGCCAGTAAGTCATCCGCCATCATGCTAATGCTTTTGTTCACGCCTTCCCGAATAGCGATACTGGGCACGACGATAATAAATTTTGACCAGCCGTATTGTTTGTTCATCTCAAATATGGTGCGTAGGTAAGTGTAAGTTTTGCCTGTGCCTGTTTCCATTTCGATGTTGAGATTGAGCGGGCTTTGGGTCAGGCTGTCGCCTTTTTTGTTGTCAGCTGTGACAAGCTCGGTGGATTTTGGTAATTGTCTATTGGCTTGCACCGTTTGGATGTTTTTAAGAATTTCATTCAAGTCAAATAATGGCGTATTGGCAAAGCCGATATTTTCATCGTCTAACATATCATAGGTTTGTAAGGCAGAATTTTGCAATATATCAGTTTCGCCAAAATCTAGCCCTGCCTGTTGTGTCACGCGTTTGGGGGTTGGCTGTATGCCCCTATCGAGTGTATAGCGGGTTTGCCCGATAAGCTGCTGTTGTCCACGGAACACATCGACGACGGCTTGTACGGCATCGAGTTGGTAGGTTAAGGGTTTAAAGGTAATTTTCATGTTTTTCTCCTTTTTCCCTTAGATAAAGCGTACATCGGTATGCGGTGATAGTTGTTTAAAGCGTTCTTTGATGTTGGTTTTGTCGCTGTCGGTGGCGATGGCGCGTTCGCTGGTGATGAATTTGAGTGGATTGAGTGCGGCGATGTCATTGACCATATTTGCGTCGATGTAGTCTAGGCTGGCAATCAGTGAGTTACCGCCCACTTGGTAGATGGTGTGTCCGCCTGATTTGCTGGGAAGCTGCGTACGCTCGATAGGCAAGGATAACGGCACGCCTGTGTCTAGCATGAATTGGAATAGTAAATCTTCGTCGCTGCGGTCTTCTTTGATGTTGTTTTCGAGTGTGGCGAGTAGGTCTTGGTTGTAGTCTTGGGGGCGGTAGTAGATGTCGTTCATGTTGCTGGTGTCGATTTTGAGTACACGAAAGCCTGTGTCAAGATGGCTTAGGTCTTTGTCGGCGTTGTCTTGGCGGATTTTTGCCCCTGCTCGGCGGATGCGTTCTTTGGATATTTCGGCGATGGTTGGGTAGCCTGCTTTATAGGCTTCGGATTTTGAATCTGTTGCCTCTGGGATTTGTACCATGATAAATTTGCGGTTGCCACCGTCTTCGGCGTTCAATTGCATGACGGCATGAGCCGTCGTTGACGACCCTGCGAAAAAGTCTAAAACAATATCATTCGATTCTGTTGTTAATTTCAGCAAATCAATTATTAAATAAAGACTCTTTGGAAAATCAAATGTTTTATCCTTCAATAAATCATCTAATATTTTTGTCCCGAAATGATAGGCATGGTATTCTTTCTTAATCCAATGTGTTTTAATAACCTGTTTTTCTCTCATTTTTTCATAAATAACTATTTTGCCATTCTCGTTAATAGCCTCAATTGCTCCATCTTTGACCAAATCTATAAACGTGCTTGGTAATGTTTTCCAAGTTCTCTCAACTCCATTATCAATTACTGGGAATATTTCATAATAGTCAGACTTACTTTCAGTAGTGACTTTCTTCAGGTCTTTACTAACATAAATTGGGTACCAAAAATTAGGCTTCGCTTCTCTGGTTGCATATTTTCCGTCTGCACGTCTTATAAAATCTTTTCTTTTATATTTACCCTTCTCATCCTCATAATCGAATTCAATAAGTTTTTCTTTATCTAAAACAATATTTCTAAAATTAGGCCCAGCCGAAGCCTGCCGCTATAATGGCACGATTTACTTTATCGCTCCATACATCAGATCCCGACCATGCAAGAACAATACAATCCCGCGCAGGTAGAAAGTGCCGCCCAGCAGAAATGGGTGCAGCAGCAGACATTCCGTGCTGTGGCCGATGCCACCCGTCCCAAATACTATTGCCTGTCCATGTTCCCTTAC
>ERZ650300.386-NODE-386-length-26276-cov-12.391785_pt1 | contig 26276 bp, 10 predicted proteins | sample MGYA00376236_ERZ650300 | MGnify/ENA primary metagenome ERZ650300 (study PRJEB26733, sample SAMN07839303) | wastewater metagenome | biome: urban; feature: wastewater treatment plant; material: waste water | place: USA: North Carolina | collected 2016-04-28 ...
GGGAGAACTACCCATGTCATCGCATTGACCATGAACAGGTCCGCCGATACCGTCATCGCTACCACACAAACAATACCGACTACTCGTATGATCGCGTGGACAGAAAGAAGACAACCATGTTCAAGAAGCTTATGGTCACAGCACTCGGCCTGATGATGATCCTGGGTGTGATGGGCATCAACGCCACCACCGCATCGGCGGACCCCGGCAAGTCCCTGAGCAAGGAAAACATGCTTGTGGTCACTGTGGTGGCGTATGGGAAAAGCCGGTCGATCGAACCAGAAATGGTCGCCATGACCAAGGATGGCCGCTACGCCATCACCGCGAAGTATGTCGGCAAACGAGATTCCGGAAAGCAGACCTACCTCACCTACGTAGCTCGGAACCTACCCTGGGGCAGAACCCTGTATGTGGATGGGTACCGTGCGGCCGGTCTGATGGACGGCAAATACGTCCCGTACCTCGTGGGAAACAAGTACGTCCGGTTCGAGAAAAATTTCCGGGATTACCGAGTCACCATGAATGTACATCTGAAAGCAAACCCGGCGTGGGCGCGGTGAGGTCGGGCTTCCCCGTGTGCCTGCCATGACGCAGAGCTCATGAATTCGGTGCTCTGTTGAGCTTATCGTGACGGCTATGAATCCTGATCCGGTCCGGTTTATCGACAGCACGCGCGATGACAGAGACGCATACTACTGGATGCCGAAGTGCTCACCTCGAGCATCGATCGTTATTGTGCACGGTATGGGCGAGCACATAATGCGGTATCAGCACATTGCCGATTCTCACTGGAGCCGGATTTGCCGTATACGGATACGATCTGCGCGGCCATGGCGCCAATATCACCCCCGGTGCCGGCCGCGCAGAGATCGGCGCCGATGGCTGGCCTGCGCTGGTGGCCGCCATCGGCGCTGCGGCGCTTGGCAAGTGGGCCGAAGGCGCCTTGCTGTTGTTCCTGTTCAGTCTGGGACATTCGCTGGAGCACTACGCGATGGGCCGCGCCCGCAAGGCGATCGAAGCCCTGGCCAAGTTGGCGCCGGAGACAGCCACCGTGCGCCGCGCCGCCGGAACCGAGGAGGTCGCCGTCGCCGCATTGCAGGTGGCCGACATCGTGATCGTGCGCCCCAACGAACGACTGCCTGCCGATGGCGTGGTGGTGGTCGGGACGACCAGCGTCAACCAGGCGCCCGTGACGGGCGAGAGCGTTCCGGTCGACAAGCGGCCGGTGGCCGACGCGCCGGCGGCACTGGCCGCGTTCGACCGCGTTAGCGCCGAGCATCGCGTCTTTGCCGGCACGATCAACGGATCGGGCGCGATCGAGGTGATGGTCGCCCGCCGCGCCGAGCAATCGACGATGGCGCGGATGACGTGGCGCGGGGTGCGGAACTGGCCGAGTTCGCCGGCCTGCTTGATCTGGCGCAGGACGTGTTCGAAGAGGTCGCCCTTGGTGTCGGCGTCGGATTGGTCGAGGCGGAGGCCGTCGACGAGGGTGACGACCTGGGTGAGCACGGTGGGTTCGTCGATGGTGAGCCGGGCGCCGTGCATGAAGTTGTGGGCGCTGCGCTCGCCGAGTTCGGCGAAGAAGGGGAAGACTTCGTCGCGCACGAAACGCACCAGGGCTTCGCCGGACAGCCCCTTGGCCCACACGGACCAGCGGAAGCGTTCGCGGGGAATCGTGGCGATGCCTTCGGCGGGGGCGTTGAGGGGGTTCTTGAGGGTCCAGTGGCCGGCGAACAGCGGGGTGTAGGCGAGCTTGTGGACCTTGGCCTTGCTCTGGTTGGCGGTGTCGATGCCTTCGACGAGGTAGAAGAAGAACAGGAAGGAGAGTTGTTCGGCGTTGCTGACGGGGTCGGGGTAGCCGCCGCCGAAGAGGTAGTCGCGAATCTGGTCGATGGACCGGCGCATGTCGGGCGTGAGAGGCATGGGTGTTCCAGGTTCAGAGCAGGCCGAAGCGGCGCAGCAGGGGGAGCAGGAGCAGATAGGCGGCGGCGGTGAGGCCGCTGGCGGCGATCAGGCTGGGCCAGAAGCCCCAGCCCCAGCGGATCAGGGCGGGCAGGGCGAGAAAGAGCAGGAGCGAGGGGATGACGAGCCAGAAGATCTGCCCGGAGAGCTGGGCGATGGCCTGGGTGTTGCCGGTTTCGAGGTAGAGCCAGACGAAGGCGAGCAGGGAGGTGAGGGGCAGCGCGGCGAGGAGGGCCGCGGTGCCGCTGTGGCGTTTGGCGATTTCGGAGATGGCGACGATGAGGAGGCTGGTGAGGGCCAGCTTGACGAGGTAGTGCAGCATCGGGCGTTCGGGGATTCAGGTGGGCGGCGGTGCGGAGGCGTCGTCGGCGGTGGGCAGGGCGGCATTGTCGGCGAAGAGGGCGCCGTTGAGCGAGTCGAGCAGGGCTTCGAGGGGGGCGGCGCCGCCGAAAACGCGCCGGGCTTCGTGGAGGCCGCCCATGTTTTCGAAGACGTGGAAGCAGGCGAAGTGCTCGGGAAGGATTTCGTCGAGGGTGTCGGCGTTGGCGCGGATCTGGTTGCCGAGGAGGGTGAGCCAGCGTTCGGCTTCGGCGTCGAGCCCGCTTTGCTGGAGCCGCCAGGCTTCGAAGCGGGCGCCGAGTTCGGCGGCGCGTTGTTCGCTGGCGGCGGGGCGGACGATGTTGCCGTCCTCGTCGAGGGTGATCCACTCGCGGGTGGTGGGGTCGATGCGGTCGTCGATGTCGAGGGCGAGCAGGCGCCGCGGGGTGGGCGGCGCCCGCCGGGGCGTTTCGCGGACGACGCCGCCTTCGCCCCAGGTGTCGGCGTCGCCGTGGAGATCGCTGACGCCGACGAAGTCGAACAGGGTGAACAGCGGTTTGCCGGACAGCTTGCGGGTGCCGCGGCCGCGCATCTGCTGATAAAGGATGGTGGAGCGGGTGTAGCGGGCGAACACCAGATTGACGACTTCGGGGCAGTCGAAGCCGGTGTCGAGCATGTTCACCGAGACGAGGATCTGCGGGAAACGCTCTTTTTTGAAGCGCTGGATTTTGGTGAGGCCGTCGGCGCTGTCGTCGGGGCCGAGGCCGGAGACGACGTAGTCGGCGTAGCGGTCGGCGGGGTCGGTCTTGCGGTCGGCGAAGGCTTGGTCGAAGAGTTCGGCGAGGAAGGCGGCGTGGCGCTTGGTGACGGCAAAGACGACGGTCTTGCCGATGAGGGGTTTGCGCAGCACGCCTTGTCTGTCGAGATAGCCGTGGTCGTAGACCTTGCGGAATTCGCGCACGATGGCGCGGTTGCGTTCGGGAATGGTGAAGCGGCGCTCCAGCGCGGTGGGGTCGACGACGAGGGTGGATCGGTTGTCGAAGAGCAGGGTGAGTTCGGCGTGGGTGGCGGCGTCCATCGCCGTCCAGTCGAGTTCGTCGCGGGTGACGGTGAAGCCGCCTTCGGCGGCGGTGCGGACGGTTTTGGCCTTGTAGATTTGATAGGGCGCGAGGTGGCCTTCGGCAATCGCCTGGCGCAGTCGGTAGGAGAAGGTGGGGCGCTCGACTTCGAAGAAGCGCAGGGTGTCGCGCACGGTGAGGCCGTCTTCGTCGTCGCCGAGGTCTTCGGGGCGGGCGACGCAGGGGGTGGCGGTGAGGCCGATCTGGATGCCGTCGAAGTGCTTGAGCACGCCGCTCCATTTGCCATAGATGCTGCGGTGGCATTCGTCGCTGACGACGAGGTCGAAATAGCCGGAGGAGTAGTCCCGGTAGATGTTGACCATGCTTTGCAGGGTGGTGACGGTGATGCGCTTTTCGTCCCGGAAGCGGCCGCCGCGCAGCACGTAGGCGGGATAGTCCGGCAGGTGTTCGGTGAGCGCGTCGACGGCCTGCCCGGCAAGGGGAATGCGGTCGACGAGGAACAGCACCCGGGTGATCGCGTTGGCTTGGAACAGGCGCTTGATGAGCGCGGCGGCGGTGCGGGTCTTGCCGGTGCCGGTGGCCATTTCGACGAGCAGCTTGCGCCGGCCGCTGGCCATTTCACGGCACAGGGTGTCGATGCAGGCGATTTGATAGTCCCGGCCGGCGATGCGGGTGTCGATGGGAACCCCGCCCGGCTCGACGCGCAGCACCAGGGTGGCGGCGCGACGTTCGAGGTCGTCCTGCTTGAAGAAGGTTTTGACGGCTCGGGGAAAGGCTTCGCGCTGCCATTCCCAGAACAGGGTTTCGCGGCCGTTGGCGAGAAAGATGTAGGGCACGCCGAGTTGTTCGGCGTAGTGGCGGGCTTGGGCGGTGGCGCTGCCGGGGTCGGTGGAAAAGCGCTTGGCTTCGATCACCGCAAGGGCGCGTCCGTGGCGGTCGCACAGGACGTAGTCGGCGAAGCCGTCGCGGTCGGGCAGCGCGACTTCGTAGCGGACCGCGTTGCTGTCGTGGATGTCCCAGCCGAGGTCGGCAAGCTGGGTGTCGATGAGAACGCGGGCGCGGGCTTCGTTGTCGTTCATGGACGGCGGCCTTCGGGGAATGCGGACATCTTACCCGCCTTGGCGAATCCGCCCGTTTCAGCCCACCTCTACGGCCACCGGCCTTGTGAGCGCGATGCCGTCCGGGGTGGGCGTGGCGCCGAGGGCCAGCACTTCGACGCCGGCTGCGAGGGCGTCGCGCAGGGCGCGACCGTAGGCCGGGTCGATGTGGTCGGCGGGGCGCACGCGGTCCACGTCGCCCCGCTGCACGCAGAAGACCAGCACCGCGCGCTGCCCGGCGGACACCATCGCGCTCATTTCGCGCAGGTGCTTGGCGCCGCGGGCGGTGACGGCGTCGGGGAAGTAGCCGATGCGCCCGGCCACGGCGGCGGTGACGTTCTTGACCTCGACGTAGCAGTCGGCCCGGCCCGGTGCCTGCAGGAGCAGGTCGATGCGGCTGTTCTCGCCGTATTTCACTTCCGGGCGGAGGGTCGGGTAGCCGGCCAGTTCGGGCACCCGGCCGGCTTCGATGGCTTCGCGCACCAGGGCGTTGCTGCGTCCGGTGTGCACGCCGACGAGGGTGCCGGGCAGGGCTTCGACCAGTTCCCAGGTCCATGCCAGCTTGCGCGCCGGGTTGGCGGCGGGCGACAGCCACACCCGCATCCCGGCTTCGGCGCAGCCCTGCATCGAGCCGGTGTTGGGGCAGTGGGCGGTGACGATGCCGGCGGCGGTGTCCACATCGGCCAGAAAGCGCTGGTAGCGCCGCAGCAGGCAGCCTTCGAGGAGAGGCGAGGGGAAGCGCATCGGGAAGCCGCCGTCAGCCCGCCCCGCTCAGCCACAGAAAGCCGCTGATGGTGACGAAGGAGAGCGCGGTGGCGGCGATGAGGGCGGCGGCGCAGATGCCTTCCTTGCCGTATTTTTGGCCGAGGATGGGGTAGATGCTCATCATCGGCATGCAGGCGTTCACGATGGCGGCGGTTTTGTGCTGCGGGTTCATGGCGGGCAGGGCGAGGGCGACGACGAACACGGCAAGGGGATGGAGCAGCAGCTTGCCGACGACGATCAGGCCGATGTCGGCGCCCAGGCCTTTGAGGTGCAGGCCGGCTAGGGTGCCGCCGATGCAGAACAGGGCCACCGGGGCGGAGGCGGTGGACAGCATGTCGACCACGCGGGCGAGGGGCGCCGGCATGCTGACGCCGATGGCGGCCCAGGCGACGCCGGCGGCAATGGCGAGGATGAAGGGGTTCTTGGCAAGGCGCAGCAGGATGTCGCCGAGCACCCGGTGCCAGCGTCCGCCGCCGGAGCCGCCGGCTTCGGCGAGGGTGAGCGCCAGCGGCATCATGACCAGGCTTTCGACCAGCGCATACACCGCCAGCGCGGCGCTGGCCGCATGGCCGAAGACCTGCAGCGCGATCGGATAGCCGATGTAGGCGCTGTTCGAGGCGGACATGCCGAGGGCCAGCAGGGCGCCGGATTGCAGGTCGCGCTTTTGCACCAGACACACGTAACCCAGCGCGAGGCCGGCGACGAGCAGCGAGCCGAAGGTGTAGACGATCAGCAGATCGGCGCTGACCAGTTCGCCGAGGGCGCGCTGCGAGAGCGCCTTGAAAAGCAGCGCCGGCAGCGAGATGTTGATGACGAAGACGCCCAGCACGCGCATGTCGGTGCGGGCCAAGAGACCCAGGCGCACCGCCGCAAAGCCGATGGCGATGATGATGAAGATCGGGCCGGTGATGCCCAGGATGGTCAGCAAGATGATTCCCGATGGAGAGCGGCGAGCCTGGATTCTATTTGTTGCGTCAGTTTCGATAAATCGACTGAAACGACAACACTGTTCGCTTTGGGCGAATAACCCAGCGCCGGCTAAGGCTTGCCGAACAATTCCGCCAGCCAGTCCACGAAAACCCGCACCCGCGGCGAGAGGTGGCGGTTTTGCGGGTAGAGCACGGTGAGCGGCAGCGGCGGCGGGCGGAAATCCGGCAGCACTTCGACCAGCGTGCCGGCTTCGAGCTGGCGGGTGACGTGGTAGACCGGCACCTGGATCAGCCCGAAGCCGGCCTCGCAGGCCGCCACATAGGCGTCGCCGTTATTGACGGCCACCGTGGACGCCAGGCTGCGCGTCTCGATCCGGCTGCCCAGGGTGAATTCGAAGGGCACCGACTTGCCGGTGGAGGCCGACAGGTAATCCACCGCCCGATGGTGTTCCAGCTCGGCCAGGCTGGCCGGCGTGCCGTGGGCGGCGATGTAGTCGGCGCTGGCGCAGCAGACCTGATCCAGCAGGGTCAGGCGGCGCGCGACGAGGGAGGAATCGCGCAGCTCGCCGATGCGCAGCACGCAGTCGACGCCTTCGCGGATCAGGTCGATCTGGCGGTCGGTGACGCTGATGTCCAGCTTGATCTGCGGGTAGCGCGCACAAAACGCCGGCAGCGCCGGAATCATCACCAGCCGCCCGAAGGACACCGACAGATCCACCTTGATGCGCCCCTGCGGATGGCTGGCGGCCTGGGAGAAGGAGGCTTCCACATCGTCCACGTCGGCCAGAATGGAAAGGCAGCGCTGATAGTAGGCGTCGCCGTCGAGGGTGGGGCGCACCTGCCGCGTGGTGCGCTGCAGGAGGCGCACGCCCAGATGGGCTTCGAGCTGCTTGATGATCTGGGTCGCCGAGGCGCGGGGCAGGTCGAGGTTCTCGGCGGCGCGGCTGAAGCTGCCGAATTCGACGATGCGGGTGAACAGCCGCATGGCCTGGAAACGATCCACCGTGCCTCCGAATTGTTCTTGTGAGCGAAACAGTGTTGCTGTTTTTAGCCCATTTATCAATGCCACGGTGACACCCATAATCGGCGCCATCGTCCCGGATCACGAGGAAAACGCATCATGGAATATGTCCGCTTCGGCTCCACCGGCCTCAAGGTTTCCCCTTTGTGCCTGGGCTGCATGACCTACGGCTCGCCGAGCTGGCGCCCGTGGGTGCTGCCCGAGGACGCCAGCCGCCCCTTCATCCGCCAGGCGCTGGACCTGGGGATCAACTTCTTCGACACCGCCGACATGTATTCCCTGGGTGGCAGCGAGGAAATCCTCGGCCGCGCCATCCGCGACTTCGTGCCCCGCGACGACGTGGTGCTGGCGACCAAGGTGTTCTATCCGATGAGCGCCAAGCCGAACGACCGTGGCCTGTCGCGCAAGCACATTCTGGCCAGCATCGACGCCTCGCTGGCGCGGCTCGGCACCGATTACGTGGATCTCTACATCATCCACCGCTTCGATCCGCAGACGCCCATCGAGGAAACCCTGGACGCCCTCGACAGCGTGGTGCGCTCGGGCAAGGCGCGCTACATCGGCGCTTCGTCGATGTATGCGTGGCAGTTCATGAAGATGCTGGCCTTCCAGGAGGCCAACGGGCTGGCCCGCTTCGTCTCGATGCAGAACCACTACAACCTCGTCTATCGCGAGGAAGAGCGCGAAATGCTGCCCTTGTGCCGCGACCAGGGCATTGCCGTCACACCGTGGTCGCCGCTGGCCCGCGGCCTGCTGGCGGGCACCCGCGGCAGCGGCACCAAGCGCGACGAAACCGACACCCTGGCCCAGGGCTGGTACAACCAGCAGGCGATGGAAGACGCCATCGTCGCCGCGGTGCAGCAAGTGGCCCAGGCCCGCGGCGTGCCGCCGGCCCAGGTGGCGATTGCCTGGGCGGCCAGCCGGCCGGGCATCACTCTGCCGCTGATCGGCGCCTCCAAACCCCATCACCTCGCCGACGCGGTGGCCGGCATCGGCCTTGCGCTGAGCGCCGAAGAAGTGAGCCTGCTCGAAGCGCCCTACCGCCCGCGCCCCGTTGCCGGCCACGACTGAGTGTCGCCACAACCCCTTCGCAGAGCAGACATCATGATTTCCAAAGACTGGTCGGTCTCGTCGATCACGGCAGGTTTTCTCGCCGTGCTCATCTCCTATTCCGGGCCGCTGATCATCTTCTTCCAGGCCGCCCAGTCGGCCGGCGTGTCGCCGGAGATGATCTCCTCGTGGGTGTGGGGCATCTCCATCGGCGCGGCGCTGTCGGGCATCTTTTTGTCGTGGGTGCTCAAGGTGCCGGTCGTCACGGCCTGGTCGGCGCCCGGCACGGCGCTGCTGGTCACGCTGTTCCCCGGCTTGTCGCTGGGTGAAGCCGTCGGCGCCTACATCACCACCGCGGCGGTGCTGTTCGTCATCGGCGCCACCGGCTATTTCGACCGCATCCTCAAGCACGTGCCCAAGGGCGTCGCCGCCGGCATGATGGGCGGCATCCTGTTCCAGTTCGGCACCAACGCCTTCAAATCGGCGGCCTCCATGCCGCTGCTCACCTTCGGCATGATCGCGGCCTATCTGCTGCTCAAGCGCTTCGTGCCGCGCTATTGCATGATCCTGGTGCTGATCGTCGGCGTGGCATTGTCGGTTGGCCTGGCCGGGGCCGATCTGAGCGGCGTGCATCTGAGCCTCGCCACGCCCATCTTCATTCCGCCGGTGTGGACCTGGAGTTCGACGCTGAGCTTTGCCGTGCCGCTGATCCTGGTCAGCCTCACCGGCCAGTTTCTGCCCGGCATGGCGATCCTGCACGGTTCCGGTTATCCGACGCCGGCCAAGCCGATCCTCGCCGTCACCAGCATTGCCTCGCTGATCGTGGCCTGCTTCGGCGGCATCACCATCGTCATTGCGGCCATCACCGCGGCCCTGTGCACCGGCAAGGACGCCCACGAAGATCCGTCCCGGCGCTACGTCGCGGGCATCGCCAACGGCGCGTTCTACCTGATCGGCGGCTTCTGCGGCGCCACCATCGTGTCGCTGTTCACCCTGCTGCCGAAGGAGTTCGTCGCGGTGCTGGCCGGTCTCGCGCTGATCGGCGCGATCACCGCCAACATCATGGGCGCGGTCAATCAGGAAGATCACCGCGAAGCCTCGGTCATCACCTTTCTCGCCACCGCCTCCGGGATGAGCTTCCTCGGCCTCGGCTCCGCCTTCTGGGGCGTGGTCATCGGCTCGCTCGCCTACGTCGTGCTGCATCGGGTCAAGGCCGCCGCGAAGTAAGCGCCGGCCGGCTTCGGCCCAGAAAAGAGCCCCGCGGGTCGATCCGGCCCGCGGGGCTCTTTGCGTTTACGGCCCAGGGTGGGCGGCGTTCCCGAAGTGCATAAAAAATTCTGATTAAATATCCATACAGTTACTGAATATAATGCCAGTCAATGCCAATAGATTAAGTCCAATGTCCTGAATGCGGCAATCCACCCGGTGCATGCACGGGCGGGCCGCACCGTCGAGCCATCGTCCATGCCCGCCACGCCCAAGCGTTTCGCCGCCTGCCGTTTCCCGCACCGCATCGCGGTGCAGCCCCTCAAGACCCTCACCGTCTGCGCCGCCTTCGCTCTGCTCGCCATTCCGGCCGGCGGCCACGCCCAGAACTCGCCCGGCGCCGCCGACGCCCAGGAACTCATCCGCCAGCAGCAGCGCGAGCGCCAATTGCGCGACCGGTTCGAGCGCAGCCCCGACATCCGTCTCGACGCGCCGTCCGCCGCCATCGCCGATGCCCCCCTCGCCACCGACGAAACGCCGTGCTTCCCCATCGAGCGCATCGAACTGGCCGGCGAGGGCGCCGAGGCCTTCCGTTGGGCGCTTGCCGCCATCGACCGCCCCGACGATCCGCCCACCGGGCGCTGCCTCGGCACCCGCGCCATCAACCAGCTCATGACGCGCCTGCAGAACCGCATCGTTTCCCGCGGCTACATCACCACCCGCGTCCTCGCCGCCACTCAGGACCTGACCCGCGGCGTGCTCACCCTGTCCGTCATCCCCGGCCGCATCCGCGACATCCGCGCCGCCGACGGCACCGAACTCCACGTCAGTCTCGGCGCCGCCCTGCCGGCCGCCAGCGGCGATCTCCTCAATCTGCGCGACATCGAACAGGGTCTCGAAAACCTCAAACGCGTGCCCACCGCCGATGCCGACGTCCAGATCGCGCCGGCCGCCGATCCCCTGGCTGGCCCCGGCGAGAGCGATCTTGTCGTCGTCTGGCAGCAGCAAAGGCCGCTGCGCCTCAACCTGTCCCTCGACGACGGCGGCACCCGGGCCACCGGCCGTTTCCTTGGCGGCGCCACCTTGTCGCTCGACAACGCCCTCGGTCTGAGCGATCTCTTCTACGCCAGCTTCAATCGCGATCTCGGCGGCGGCGTCTCCGGCAGCCGCGGCACCCGCGGCTATACCGTCCATTACGCGCTGCCCTGGGGTTACTGGCTGGTCGGCCTCACCGCCGGCGGCAACACCTATCACCAGGCCGTCGCCGGCGCCACTCAAACTTACCGCTACAGCGGCGAATCCGAACACGCCGAACTGCGTCTCACCCGCCTGCTGCACCGCAACGCCACGGGCAAGACCAGCGCCTGGGTGCAGGCCTGGATGCGTCAGTCCAATAACTTCATCGACGACACCGAAGTCGTCGTCCAGCGCCGGCGCATGGGCGGCTGGGAAGCGGGCCTCAACCACCGCGCCTTCGTCGGCCCCGCCACCCTCGACGCGGATCTGGCCTACCGGCGCGGCACCGGCGCCTTCGCCGCCATTCCCGCCCCCGAAGAAGGCTTCGGCGAAGGCACGTCGCGACCCGGCATCTACACCGCCAGCGCCCAGCTCAACCTGCCCTTCCGCGCCGGCGGCCAGTCCCTGCGCTACGCCGGCCTCGCGCGCCTGCAGCGCAGCGAATCGCCCCTCGTCCCGCAGGACCGCTTCGCGATCGGCGGGCGCTACACCGTGCGCGGCTTCGACGGCGAAAACGTGCTGTCCGGCGAGCGCGGCTGGCTATGGCGCAACGACCTCGGACTGACCCTCCGCGACACCGCTGCCGAGGCCTATGTCGGGGTCGATGTCGGCGTCGTCAGCGGGCGCAGCACCCGCGATCTCCTGGGGCGGCGTCTGGCCGGCGGCGTGCTGGGCGTGCGCGGCAGCGTCGGCAGCCTCGCCTACGACGTCTTCGTCGGTACCCACCTGGCGCGTCCCAAGGGCTTCGCCAGCCCCGACGGCCTCGCCGGCTTCTCCCTCAACTGGTCCTGGTAGGCCGCTTCCGCGCTCATTCTTTTCAGGTTTTCGACGCCATGAACAAGCACCGTTACCGCATCGTTTTCAACAAGACCCGCGGCATGCCGATGGCCGTGGCGGAATCCGCCCACAGCCACGGCGGGGCCGGAGAGTCGGACGGAGGGGCGGCTCCGCAGGCCGGTTCTCCAGCCCGGCGGGCCGCCTTCGCGCTGTCCACGCTGGCGCTGGGCGTCCTGCTGATTGCCGGCGGCATCAGTTGGGCTCCTCGCGCCGCGGCTCAGATCGTCGCCGACCGCAGCGCACCCGGCGCCCGTCAGGCCACCGTGCTCAACACCGCCAACGGCGTGCTGCAGGTCAACATCCAGACCCCGAGCGCCGCCGGCGTGTCGCACAACGTTTACAGCCGCTTCGATGTTCCGGCGAGCGGTGCCGTCCTCAATAATTCCCGCACCGGCGCCAACACCCAGCTCGGCGGCCTCGTTCCCGGCAACCCGTGGCTTGCCGGCGGCACCGCCCGGGTGATCCTCAACGAAGTCAACGCCAGCAATCCCAGCCAGTTGCGCGGATATATCGAAGTCGGCGGCGAGCGCGCCGAAGTGGTCATCGCCAACCCGGCCGGCATCGTCTGCGACGGCTGCGGTTTCATCAACGCCAGCCGCGGCACCCTCACCACCGGCACGCCGCGCCTCAACAACGGCAGCCTCGACGGCTTTCGCGTGGAGGGCGGCAGCATCGCGGTCCTGGGCGCCGGGCTGGATGCCAGCCGCAGCGACTACACCGCCCTCATCGCCCGTGCGGTGGAACTCAATGCCGGGGTCTGGGCGCGCGATCTGCGCGTCAGCACCGGCGCCGCTGAAGTGAGCGCCGACGCCGCCTCGGCCAGCCCGGTTGCGGCAGCCGGCCGCGCTCCGGCCTTCGCCCTCGACGTGGCCCTGCTCGGCGGCATGTACGCCAACAAGATCACCCTCGTCGGCTCGGAAGCCGGGCTCGGCATGCGCAGTGCCGGCAACATCGGCGCCGCTGCCGGCGAGGTTCAGGTCACTTTCGACGGCCGCCTCGAAAACAGCGGCCAGATCGCCGCCGCCGGCCTCATCCGGCTGAACACGACGGGCGGGATCGCCAACTCCGGCCGCCTCTACGCCGCAGGCGACGCCAGCCTGAGCACCGCCGCCGACATCGCCAACAGTGGCCTCGTCGCCGCCCGCGGCAATCTCGAACTCGGCGCCGCGCGCATCGACGGCAGCGCCGCCTCGGCCCTTATCGCCGGGCTGCTCGAGGACGGCAGCCTCGGCGCCGGCCAGATCCAGGCCGCCGCCGGCACCATCGCGGTCCACGGCCAGCACCTCGCCCGCAGCGCCATCCGCTTCAGCGCCGACAGTCTCAGCCTCGCCGGCAGCGAGACGGCCGGGGCCCGGCTCGATCTCGTCGCCCGCGCCGGCGACATCGACGCCAGCGGCGCCCGCATCGGCATTGACGAAACCCTCAGCGCCAGCGCCGCCGGCACCTTCCGCAGCGACGCCGCGCAAATCTCGGCCGCGCGCCTGGACTTCACCGCCCGGAATCTCTCCAACCGGGCCGGCAGCCTGATCCAGACCGGCGGCACCGATCTTGCGATCCGTCTGCCCGGACGCTTCGACAACCAGGGCGGCCGCCTCGCGTCCGCCAGCGCCGCCCTCGACCTTGCGGCCATCGCCATCGACAACAGCGAAGGCCGCATCGAGCACGTCGGCGGCGGCAGTTTCAGCCTCGCCACGCCGACCCTCAATGGCCCGCGCGGCAGTCTCTTCAGCGCCGGCAACCTGCGCATCGGCGCCACCGACGTCATTCTCGACGGCGGCGACACCCGCGCCGACAGCCTGCAGATCGACAGCGCCCGCCTCTCCAACATCGGCGGGCAGATCATCCAGAGCGGCAGCGGCCCGGCCCGGGTCCACGCCACTGCGGTCTTCGACAACGGCAGTGGCAGCCTCGTCGCCAACGGCAGGCTCGATCTCACGGCGGGCGAGCTGCGCAACGTGGCCGGCAAGGTGCTCGCCACCGCCGATGCCGGCCTCGTCGTCACGGTGGACGGTGCCGCCGAGAACCGCGGCGGAAGCCTCGTCGCGGGCGGCGACTTGAGCTTTGCCGCGGCCACCCTTGGCAACGTCGGCGGCAGCCTGCGGGCCGGGCAGGATGGCGCGGTCCGTCTTGGCGGTGCCGTCGACAACACCGACGGCACGCTTGCCGCCGGGCGCCGGCTCGATGTCGACGCTGCGAGTCTCGACAACCGCCGCGGCCTCGTGCACAGCGCGGCCGGCGGCCTGGGTGTCCATGTCGTCGGCGCGCTCCTCAACCCGCTCGGCGAAATCTTCGCCGGCACCGATCTGGACCTGCGTGCCGGCAGCCTCGTCAGCAGCGGCACGCTCTACAGTCAGCGCGATCTGCGGATCGCCGTCGCCGACACCTTGAGCAGCAGCGGAAGCCTCGCCGCCGCCGGCAATCTCAGCCTGTCCGCGTACCGGTTCGCCGGCACCGCCGGCAGCCTGCTCGGCGCCGGTCTGGCAGGCGAGGGCGCGCTGACCCTCGACGTCCGCGACAGCCTCGTCGCCCAGGGCCGCAACCAGGCCGCCGGCGCCCTCGTCTTCAGCGGCCGCAGCGTCGATGTCGCCACCGGGGAAACCCGCGCCGCCCGCATCGCCCTCACCGCCTCGGACGGCGATGTCAGCACCCGCGAGGCGCTCGTCGCCGCACCCGGCGCCGTCGTCATCGCCGCGGCCAGCCCGGCCCGACGCCTCGACAACCGCGGCGGCCAGATCAGCGCCGGTCAGCTCGACCTCGGCGTCGCCAATCTCGACAACCGGGCCGGCAGCCTGCTGCAAACCGGCTCCGGCGACACCGTCATCGCCACTGGCAGCCTCGACAACCGTGGCGGCCGGATCGCCACCAACAGTCGGCGCCTCACGCTATCGGCCGACACCCTCGCCAATACCGACGGCCTGATCCAGCACGCCGGCAGCGGCACCGCCGACGACGCGCTGTCGATTGCCGCGACCGACCTGGCGGGCAGCCAAGGTCTCATCGTCGCGGCCGGCGCCCTCGCCATCGACGCCCAGCGGGCCAATCTCGACGGCGCCGACACCCGAGCCGGCCGAATCCGCATCGACAGCCCCGTCTTCACCCACCGGGGCGCCACGCTGGCGAGCGGCGGCAGCCTGAGCCTGCGCGCCGAAACCCTGCTCGACAACGACGGTGGGCGCATTGTCAGCACCGGCGCCGCCGCGCTGCAGGTCGGCGAAATGCTCAACCGTCAAGGCACGCTCCAGACCGGCGCCACGGCCGCGCTCGCGCTGGCGGCCGCCGGCGCGATAGGCAACAGTTCCGGCGGCGCCATCCTCGCCGGCGGTGTAGGCCGTCTGTCCGCCGCCCGGCTCGACAATCGCGACGGCACGATCTCCGCCGATGCCGCCCTCGACCTTCAAACGACGGGCACCCTCGACAACCGCCACGGCCTCGTCGTCGGCACCGACGCACTGAACCTCGCCGCCGGCCAGGTGGACAACGGCACCGGCAAGCTGCGCGCCCTTGCCGGCCCCTTCGTGCTCGAGAGCCGCGGCGCGGTGCTCAACGGCCTTGGCGAGATCGGCAGCGGCGGCGGCTTCGACGCACGGGTCGGCAGCCTGATCAACTCGGGCACGCTTTACGCCACCGGCAGTCTCCGCATCCAGGCCGCCGGCCTCATGGATAACAGCGGCACGCTGGCCGGCGCCGGCGATGTCCGCCTGCAGGTCGGCCGCCTTGCCGGAAGCGCCGCCAGCCTGTTCGGTGCCGGCGTCCAGGGCGACGGCAGTCTCGCCGGCAGCGGCGAGCTTGTCGTCGCCGCCACCGACACCCTTGCCGCTCACGGCCGCAACCTCGCCGCGGGCCGACTCGTCTTCGACGGCGGCAGCAGCGTGGATCTGGCGGGCGCCACCACCCAGGGCAGCCATATTGCGGTCATTGCCCGCAGCGGCGATCTCGTCACTGCGGGCGGCAGCGTCGCCACTCCCGACGAACTGGCGCTGAGCGTCCGCGGCGCCGCCGACAGCCGCCTCGACAACCGCGAGGGCAGCCTGGTCGCCGGTCACCTGAGCATCGACGCCGCCAACATCGACAACCGGTTCGGCCGCCTCGAGCAGAGCGGCACCGCCGCAACGCTCCTGGCCCTCGCCGTGCCGGGCGGCGTCCTCGACAACCGTAACGGCACGATCGCCGGCAACGGTGTCGATTTCACCCTCTCGGCGCACACCCTGCTCAATGGCGACGGTCGTATCGCCCAGGCCGGCAGCGGTGTGCTGAGCCTCAGCGCATCGGCGCTGGACAACCAGCGTGGCGCGCTCCTCGCCAATGGCGCGATCCGTCTCGCCGCCGACGCGCTCGACAACCGGAGCGGCGCAATCTCCGCCAACCGGCTCGACATCCGTAGCGGCAGCCTGCTCAATGCCGCCGGTGAAATCCTCCAGGGCGGGCCGGATGCCGGCGTGGTGAAGATCGCGGGTCTGCTCGACAACACCGGGGGCCGTCTCGCCGCGGGCGGCGACTTCCGTGTCGATGCCGGCAGCCTGCTCAACCGGGGCGGCCTCGTCGCCACCGGAGGCAGCGCGGGGCTTGGCGTGACGGTGTCCGGCGCCACCGACAACAGCGCCGCCGGCCGCATCCTCGCCGGCGGCCTGGGCAGCCTCTCGACGGGCCGCCTGGACAACACCGACGGTCAGCTCGCCGCCGGCCAGAGTCTTGTTCTTCGGGCCGACGGCGGCATTGCCAACTTGCGCGGCCTCGTGGCCGCCGAGAACACGCTGTCCATCGGGGCCGCCGACCTCGACAACACCGACGGCAGCCTGCAGGCGCTACGCGGCGCCTTGGGGCTCGACCTGGGTGGCGAACTCGCCAACCGGCGCGGCCTCGTCCTCGCGGGAGGCGATCTGCACGCCGGCGCCGGCAGCCTCGACAACAGCGGCACGCTTTACGCCGGCGGCAACGCCTTCGTCGTGGTCCAGGGCGAGGTGGCCAACAGCACCTTCATCGGTGCAAACGGCTCGCTGAACCTCACCGCCGGTCGGCTCGCGAGTGCCGCGGCCAGCCTGCTTGGGGCCGGCATCCGCAGCGATGGCAGCCTCGCCGCCAGCGGCGACCTGAACGTCGCTGCCGACGGCACGCTCAGCGCGGTCGGGCAGAATCTGGCCGGCGGTCGCCTCGCCTTCGGTGGCAGCAGCGTGGACCTCTCCGGCAGCCGCACCCAGGCTGGCGATATCGTCCTTTATGCCGCTGCCGGAGACATCCTCACCGCCGATGCCCGCATCGTCACGCCCGGCACCCTTGCCCTGAGTGCCCGCAGCGACGACACCCGGCGTGTCGACAATCGCCGCGGCGAACTCCTCGCCGGTCACCTGGACATCCAGGCCGCCAACCTCGACAACCGGGAAGGTCGCCTCGTCGGAAGCGGCCTCGCGGCCACCCGCCTGGTACTCGCCGCGCCCGACGGCCTGCTCGACAACCGCAGTGGCTATATCGCCGGCAATGGCGTGGATTTCCTGCTCGGGGCCGGCCGCCTGTTCAATACCGACGGTCGCATCGAGCACGCCGGCGCGGGCCTCCTCGACATCCGCGCCGACACCCTCGACAACAGCTACGGCACGCTGGCCGGCAACGGCTCGCTGCGCCTGCAGGGCAGGGCCATCGCCAATGTCGGCGGTCTGGTCGCGGCTGCCGGTCTGGCCATCGATGCGGTCGATTTCGACAACCGCAGCGGTGGGCTGGTGGGGGGCACGGGCAGGGCCGACATCGTCGCCACCCGGCTGTTCGACAACCGACTCGGCAGCGTCGCCGGCAAGGGCGATACGACGCTGACGGTCGGCGATCTGTTAAACGCTCAGGGCAGCATCCAGATCGCCGGCGCAGCCCTGAACATTCAGGCCGGCGGCCGGCTGGACAACGCCGCCGGCATCGTCCGAGCGGCCGGCACGCTGGCCCTGCGCGCGGCCAGCCTGTCCAACGGGGGCGGGCAGCTCAGCGCCGGGCGCAGCCTGAGTGCCGACATCGCCGGTACGGCGGACAACGCCAACGGACTCATCGTTGCCGACGGCGCACTCGAACTCGCGGCCGGCGGCGTGGACAACCGGGGTGGCCAGATCGCCTCCACCGCCGCCGGAATCGCCGTCGTCGCCCGTGCCGGGCAACTGGATAATGCGGGAGGACGGCTCGAAGCCGCCGACGCGGTGAGCCTCTCCGCTCAGGGCATCGTCAATGCAGCGGGCAGCATCGCCGGCCGCCGCATCGGTGCCGACAGCCTCGGCCGGGCCTTCGACAACCGCGCCGGCCTGCTTGCCGCCCGCGAGAGCCTGAGCATCGCCAGCGGCGCCTTCGACAATGCCGCGGGCACCATCCAGGCCGGTGGCGAGTTGCGGGTCGACACTGGCGCTCAGGCGCTCTCGAATACCGGCTCAGGCAGCCGCGCCGGCATTTTCGGGCAAAGCCGGGTCGTCTTGCGCAGCGCCCTCCTCGACAACACGGCGGGCTTTATCGGCTCCACGTCCGATCTGCTGATCGGTGCGGCCCAGCTTCTCAACCGCGACGGTGCCGTCCTCAGCGCCGAAAAGTCCCTCGGCATCGATGCCGCCAGCCTCGACAACCGGGGCGGCCAGATCCAGGCGCTGGGCAATCTCGCCATCGACACCGGCATCGGTTCGATCGACAACACGGGCAGCCTCATCCGCGCCGGCAGTCAAGCCACCCTCGCCGCGGGCCGCGTGATCAACGTCGCGACGCAGGACGGCAGCCGAGGGATAGAAGGCCGCAGCCTGCAAATCCGGGCGGCCGACATCGATAACCGCGACGGCGCCCTGCGCGCCGACGAATCCCTGGCCATCGTCGCCTCCGGCGTGCTCGACAACCGCCGCGGGTTGATCTCCGCCGGCACCGTGCTCAGCGTGCGCGATGCCGCCACCGGCGATGCCCGCAGCCTGTCCATCCTCAACACCGACGGCACGCTGATCGCCGGCCGCCTGCTCGAGATCGATGCCGCCCGGCTTGGCGGAGACGGCCGACTGCTGAGTCTGGGCGACATCGACGTCCGCCTCGCCGACGACTACCTCCACACCGGCGTGTTCCGCGCCGACGGCGACGCCCGTCTCGTCACCGCGGGCAATCTCGTCAACCGCGCCGCCCTCGAAGCCGGCCAGACGCTCCGGCTCGCCGCCCGCGACATCGACAACACGTCCGAGGGCAGCATCGGCGCCGATACCACCGTCGTGACCGCATCCGGCAGGCTCACCAACCGGGGGCTCATCGACGGCCGCGAAACCCGCATCGATGCCGACCAACTGCTGAACGTCGGCAGCGGACGCATTTACGGCGACCACCTCGCGATCGGCGCCAACACCATCGCCAACGATACCGAAGCCGGCCGGAGCGCCACCCTGGCCGCCCGCCAGCGGCTCGATCTCGCCGCGCAAACCCTCGTCAACCGCGAACACGCGCTGATCTTCAGCGCCGGCGACATGGCCATCGGCGGCACCCTCGACAACTCGGGCCGGGCCGGCGGCATGGCCGGACGCATCGACAACAGCAGCGCCACCATCGAAGCGCTGGGCGCCCTGAGCCTCGCCAGCGCCCAGATCGCCAACAGCAACGCCCACTTCAGCACCCGCATCGCCAGCGTCGGCAGCCCCGAAAAAATCCGCTACATCCAGCCGGAAGGCAATCCCGGCAAGTACCCGATGTCGATGTTCGCTTTCACGAAATGGAGCAAAGCCCAAGCGCTCATCTGGGTGTCGTCCGCCGCGACGGCCGAATATGGCGTCCTGGGTCAATCGCCGGTGCTGCGGGTGGGCGAAGTGGGCTGTTCCGACTCGGACCCCGGAGAGGATTGTCGACAGACCTACGAAATCGCTGCCTCGAAATACCCGGCCAGCGATCCCGCCTGGGCCTATTTCCATCTCACCGCCCCCGATCCGGCGCCGGTCGCGCCGGCTGTCGTCCGGCCGGTGACGCCTACGCTGTTCAATCCTGTTGCGCCGGATTCCGCCAGGGCATCGAGTTGTCAGGCCGGTTCCGGTTACAGCGAAAGCGCCTGCGCCGCCTACTCCGCCGAACTGGCCACGTTCAACATCCAACAGGCCAGCGATGCAGCAGCCCTGGCCGCCTACGCCGCGGATTCCGCGGCCTACGATGCCGCATGGGCCGCCCACGCCAATGCCACCGCCACCTGGGAAGCCACCACGGACGCGCGCTACAAGGCCCTCGACGCGGCAATCGAGCGCTACAACGACACCATCGATAATCCGCTGATGACCAGGTGGACTCAGTACGACGTCACCCGCAGCCTCAGCCAGAGCGAAGTGGTCAGTTCCGATCCGGCGCGGATCGTTTCCGGCGGTGCGATGAACATCCGGGGTCTCGACCTGCTCAACGACAAGAGCCAGATTTTCGCCGGCGGCGCCCTGTCCGGCGATCTCGCCAATCTGCGCAACGTGGATGGCGAAGGCGTGCATGTCGTGCACGAAGAAGGCACGGCGGTGCGGACCTGGCCGAAGTACAAAGGCGATTGGAAAGGCTATTCGGTCCGGAGGTGGGGCGATCCCACCCCCTATCGTCCCGCCGACGAAATCACCACGCTCTCCCTGCCGGTCGCCGAAGTCCGCGGCAACGCGGCTCCGGCGGGTTCCGGCACGGCGATCGGCGCGCGGGCGACCGGCGCCGTCAACGCCACGACGGCGTCCGCCGGCGCCGCAACCTCCAGCACCCGCGCCGGAGCCATCGTCGAGGTTCGTGCCCAGGCCGCTGCGCCCACCATGACCGAGATGGTCCGGGTGGCCGAAGCGACGACGTCCATCGGTTCCGTCCGCGTTGCGGCGCCCCAGGCCGGCGCCGGCATTGCCCGACCGGAGCCGACCGGATTGGAAGCCGTCGCCAGCGTTGGCGGCGCTGCGGTCGCCAACCCTGCCGAAGCGCCCGCGCTGTCCGGCATCAAGACCATTGCGCTGCCGATAACGCCGTCCGCCGCGCCGGCGCCGGTCGCCGCTGCCGCAGCCGCTTCGGCCCCCTCGATCCCGATGTCGCCCGACAGCTCGGCAACGCCGAGGCCTTCGCCGGTCGGCAGCGCACCCGCCGTCGTCATCCGCAGCGTTGCGCCCGACATCCGCCTTCCCGCCTCCAGCCTGTTTTCCGTCAACCCCGACGCTCAGGCTCGTTACATCGTCGAAACCGATCCGCGCTTCACCGACCGTCGCCAGTGGCTCAGCTCCGACTACATGCTCGGAATTCTTTCCGTCGATCCGGCCAGCGTGCAGAAGCGCCTCGGCGACGGCTTCTACGAACAGCGTCTGGTTCGCGAGCAGGTCGCCCAGCTCACCGGTCGGCGCTTCCTCGACGGTTACGCCGACGACGAAGCCCAGTATCTCGCCCTGCTCGGCAATGCCGCCACCTACGCCCGCGCCTGGAATCTCATCCCCGGCGTCGCCCTCAGCGCCGAGCAGATGGCCAGGCTCACCAGCGACATCGTCTGGCTCGTGGACGAAGCCATCGCGTTGCCCGACGGTCGTCTCACCCACGCCCTCGTCCCGCGTCTCTACGTCCGCGTCCGCGAGGGCGACCTCGACGGCGGCGGCACCCTGATTTCCGCCGACACCCTCGACATCGCCCTGTCCGGCGATCTCGAAAACAGCGGCACGCTGGCCGGCCGCAGCGTGGTCAGCCTCAGCGCCGAAAACGTCCGCAACCTCGGCGGACGCATCCGCGGGGCCGACGTCGCCGTCGCCGCCCGACAGGATGTCGCCGTCGAAGGCGGCCGTGTCGAGGCCACCGACCGCCTCGCCGTGCTCGCCGGACGCGATCTCAGCGTCGCCAGCACCACCCGCAGCAGCGCCACCGCCCAGGGCAGCTACACCGGCATCGACCGCATCGCCGGCCTCTACATCACCGGCAACACCGCCGCTGGCGAACTCGTCGCCGCCGCCGGGCGCGATCTCAGCCTTACCGCCGCCACCGTCAAAAATGCCGGCACCGGCGCCACCGTCGTCTCGGCCGGGCGCGACCTCACCCTCGCCACCGTCGCCACGGCCCGCAATCAGGCAACCGTCTGGGATTCCGCCAACTACCGCAAGGACGCCACCCGCCAGGAAACCGGCACCACCCTCGACGCTGGCGGCAAGCTCCTGCTCGAGTCCGGCCAGGACCTCACCGCCCGCGCCGCCACCCTCAAAGCCCAGGGCGACCTCGCCCTGCATGCGGGCAACGACCTCACGCTCGCAGCCGGCCAGAAGACCTCCGCCTTCGACGAAGCCCAACGCATCACCAGCAACGATCTGCTCTCCCGCAAAACCTCCATCACCCGCAATGCGGTCAGCCGGCAGAGCGCGGTGAGCACGACTTTGGACGGTGCCAACATCGATCTGGCGGCCGGCCGGGACATCCGCACCGAAGCCGCGCAGTTGGTTGCCCAGCAAGTGCTGGCGCTCGATGCCGGGCGCGACATCCGGATCGGCGCGGCCACCGAAAGCGTGTCCGAAACCCATCTCAATCAAACCCTGCGTCAAGCGACCGGACTGGGCAAATTCGTCGGCACCCAACTCGAACTCGGTCCCAGCACACTGGGCATCCAGGCGGGGGCGGATATCCGCGGTTCCCAACAAGCGTCGCAGGCGGGCACGCAGTCGAGCGCCCAGGCCGTCGGCAGCACCCTCAGCGGCGCCGCGATCCAGACCCGCAGCGGGCGCGACATGGTCGTCCAGGGCTCCACCGTCGTCGCGGACGGCGATATCCGCATCGAAACCGGGCGCGATCTGCAAGTCGTGGCGGCCTTGGGCAGCAGCGAAAGCACCAGCACCTCCAGCGCCTCCAAGAACGGCTCCCTCGGCAAGCCCTGGCAGCCGGCCATCGGTCACGTCGCCTCCAACGGCAGTCTCGCCGAGACAAGCACCACGCTCACCGGGAGTCAGGTAGCCAGCCTTGCCGGCGGCGTGGATATACGCGTCGGTCAAACCTACACCCAAAGCGCCAGCGACGTTCTTGCCCTGGGCACGCAGCCCGGCAGCGCCAATGTCTCGATCCGTGCTGCCGAAGTGGCGATCGACAGCGCCGCCACCACGCGCGACAGCACCGTCCACGACGAAGCCCACCGGGCGGCCCTCGGCGGCACCGTCAGTGTCCCGATCGTCAACGCGATCCGTGGCGCCACCGCCACGGTCGAAGCGGCCGGCCGGACCCGCGACAGCCGCAGCCAGGCGCTCGCCGCCGCAACCCTTGCCCTCCAGACCGTTGCGGTGGCCAGTGCCGTCAGCAATCCGACCGGCGTCAAGGTGGGCGTGAGTCTGGGCAGCAGCAACAACACCAGCGATGTCGTCCAGCACAGTGCCGACGCCGTCGGCAGCAAGATTGCCGCCACGGGCGACATCGTCATCGAAGCCAGCGGCAAAGGCGAAACAAGCCGCATTCAGGCCACCGGCGCCCGCATCGAAGCCGGGGGCGATCTCAACCTGAAGGCCGATGGCGGCGTCAGCCTCGAAGCGGCGAGCAGCCGCTACACCCAGTCCAGCACCAACTCGAGCGGCGGCGCCAGCATCGGCGTCGCCTACTCCTTCGGTGGCAGTCAGAACGGCTTCACCCTCGAAATCGGCGCCAACAAGAATCAGGGCAAAGGCGACGGACACGATCTCCAGCACACCCAGACCCGACTGATCGCCGGCGAAACCGTCCGACTCGACATCGGCGGCGACACCACGCTCCGCGGTGCCAGCATCACCGGCAAGCAGATCGAGGCCGACATCCGCGGTGGGCTCACCGTCGAAAGCGTCCAGGACGCCAGCAACTTCCACAGCGAGCAGCACAGCGCCGGCTTCGGCCTCAGCCTGTGCATTCCCCCGTTCTGCTACGGCACCAGCACCGCCAGCGCCAGCGCCGGCCAGAACCGCATCGACAGCGACTTCCTGAGCGTCACCGAACAAAGCGGGCTGTTCGCCGGCGACCGCGGCTTCCAGGTCAAAGTCAAAGGCAGCACCGATTTGACCGGGGCGGTGATCGCCAGTAGCGACAAGGCCGCCGCCGAAGGCCGCAACCGGCTAACGACGGCAGCCATCGGCACCCGCGACCTGCAAAACTCGGCCGCCTATGACGCCGAGGGCTTCAGCGTCGGCATTACCGTTTCAAGCACCGGCGAACCGAAATCCGACGGCAACAAGGACAGCACGAGCACCCCCGGTGCCCGTCCCGGCAACAACAGCCGAGCGGCACCCGGCGCCAGCCTGGGCTACGGCGCCGATAGCGGCACCGCGGCCAGCCTCACCCGCAGCGCCATCTCGGCGGCCGACATTGTGCTGACCGCTCAGGAACCGAGCACGCTCGCCGGCCTCAACCGTGACACCAAGCAGGAAGTCGGCCAGCTCGACAGCCAGGGACGCAGCGCCAGCACCGTCAGCGCCCTCAAGCCGATCTTCGACCGGAACGCCGTCAGCCAGGATGTCGCTGCCCAGGTCGCCATCTCCAAGGAAGCCAGCTACCTGCTGCCGAAGGCCGTGGGGGATTACGCCGACACCCAAACGAAGGATTACGAACTGGCCGTCGCCGCCCGCGACGTTTCGCGTAGAGCCCTCGAAACCGAGACCGATCCGGACAGACAAGCAGAACTCCGGGCCCAGGTCGCCAGGGCGGACAGCATCATCGCCGACCGCCAGGAAACCTACGAAAGCTGGAAAGAAGGCGGTGCCTACCGGGTCGCCCTGCACGCCGTCGTCGGCAGCCTGCTGACCGGCAGTGCAGCAGGGGCTGCCGGCGCCGGCGCAACAGCCGCCGCCGCACCCGGTATCGACAGCCTAACGAAAGACCTCCCCGAGCCCGTCAGCCAAGCCGCCGGAATGGTGCTGGGCAGCGTCATCGGCGCAGCGGCCGGCAGCGCAACCGGCGCCGGCCTCCCCGCTGTAGCCAGCGGCGCGGTTGGGATGGTGGTGGATGCGAATAATCGGCAGTTGCATCCGAGCGAAGCAAAACTCATAAATGACAATGCCCTCGAATATTCGCGCCGAAATGGCATCAGTGTTGAGCGTGCTGAAGCTGAGCTTACACAACAGGCGATGAGGCAAACCGATAGTGCTTGGGGTATGCGCTTAGGTTCGGAGAATAAGCAGGCACAAGATTTTTTGAAAGAAATTGGCGCTGGCACTAGTTTGACGGATCCGCTAACTGGTCAGAGATATCAATTGTTTACTGCTGACCAGATTGCCCGCGAAAACCACGCGATGTTTGCTCAATATGCAAAAAAAGACTCTTCAGTTAGTCGAGAACTCGATTTGGCGATGAGCCAACTGTATCTCCCGAAGGACGCCCAAACCCTGGACCGGCGGGGGCGTATCAGTGGCTCTGATATGGCGCTGAACGATGGTGCTCGGGATTTCGGAAATATGAAAGACCAGCCCGCTATTGTCCAATGGACTGTGCTAAGGGAGTTAAGACAGGAGCGCCAAAACAACCAGAAGGTGCTCTCTCAGATTGAGGAAAAATTTGATAGTTTGCCACTTGTTGGTGAAAACACCTCCTTGCGCGGCGAGCTTCAGCGGCAGATTGATTCCTTGGAGTCGCGCGATCAGGTTTTCCTTCGTGCGATAAAAGCGCAATTGTTGGATATGGGTGCTGGTGGTTCGGGATTATTGAAACCGGGAAATTATCGGGAATGGACGGAGGAGTTTGGCTCTGCGAGGGGGATGGCAGGGCTAAATTTCAAAGGTTTTGGTAAAGCAAGCACTGAAGCAGGGGCGGCTAAAAAGATAAAGGCTGATGCGGATGCGAAACTTGCAGAACAAAAATCGATAGAGAACGAACGAATTGAGAGCAATATTCGTCGCGATGATGGGCAACAGTATGATCATTTCCGTCATACTAGTAAAAGTGATGCTTGGGACTGGGAAAAGCAAGCGCCCAACGGTGGTGCAGTCCCTGGCACTGCAAAGACCACATCTGCAAAAGTAGGGGATGTTTTGGATAGATTCGGTTCGCGTAACGGCACATACATGGCACCTGCAAAAACGCCATATCCACAAAGAGCTTTGCCGCCTGGAAAACAAGCGGATATCTATGAGCAGTACAGCGTCAGCAAGGAGTTTACGATTTTGAGTGAAGAAGTTGCGCCAGCTTTTGGGCAGCCCGGACGAGGATTACAACTGCGAGGGAAGATACCGGAAGTTGAAGGTGATTTTGCAACTATTAATGATTTGTTTCGGTTTGAGTATATCGAACTTAAGGGGTTGAAGCGATGAAGATTGAATGGGGGGATAATTATGACTTCGTTCCGAATTTAGAAAAAGCTACCCCTAGTTGGGCTTTGAAAGAGTTGGCGTCAGAATTGATTAGGCTGAACGTGGATGTCAATGTTCATCTGTTGGGAGTGCCTGATGCTTTCTCTGATGGTGGGTGGTGCATTCATCAAGAAGATGGCTATTGGTTGGTTTATCACTCCGAACGAGGGCGTCGATCGCGCCCAGCAGTTTTTACAAGTTCATTTGATGCGGCAAATTTCTATTTGTGGATTCATATTTGTTCACCTAGAGCTGATAATTCATCTGTAGGTCAGTTGCCACGCTTGCGTTGAATGATCGGATTCTGCGTTATATGGGCTATTCAAAGTTGGAGGAGTCACACTCACATGTTATTTCGTAGATATGGTAAGTCACCAACATTAAGTTTTAATAACTAATATCTTATCCGTAAATTATATTTACCGCCAACGGTACCTTCCGAAACGCGATGATGGCGGCGGCCAAGTGATTGAGGGCGACGAAGCTCCGTTCGAGCTTTTCATAGCGCACCAACAACTTGCGGAAGCGGTTGAACCAGCTGT
>ERZ650300.389-NODE-389-length-26069-cov-19.620589_pt1 | contig 26069 bp, 19 predicted proteins | sample MGYA00376236_ERZ650300 | MGnify/ENA primary metagenome ERZ650300 (study PRJEB26733, sample SAMN07839303) | wastewater metagenome | biome: urban; feature: wastewater treatment plant; material: waste water | place: USA: North Carolina | collected 2016-04-28 ...
TGCTGCTGGGCCAGTGCAAGGTCGATGGCAAGAGCAACGAGATCACGGCCATTCCCGAGCTGCTGCGCTTGCTGCACCTCAAAGGCTGCATCGTCACCATTGACGCCATCGGCTGCCAAAAGAGCATCGCCCAGCAGCTTCACGAGCATGGCGCGGACTATGTGCTGAGTCTCAAGGGCAACCAGAGACACATGCACGCCGTGGTGCGAAAACACTTTGAAGTGCAGGATAGCCAGGAGCGGTTCGAGGAGAACACCTATACCGAGAGCTGCAGCGGGCACGGGCGCCAGGAGCTACGCAGCTACCGGCTCAGCCCTGTGCCCGAGGCGTTGCAACGAGCGGCAGCCCACTGGCCGGGGCTGGCCAGCGTGGTGCAGGTGGTGCGCCAGCGCCAGCAAGCGGGAAGCGAGGCCAGTGAAGAAGTCAGCTATTACCTGAGCAGCTTGCCTGCGCACACGCCCGCGAAGGTGCTGGCGCACAGCATCCGAGCGCACTGGAGCGTGGAGAACCAGTTGCACTGGAGTTTGGATGTAGCGATGCGCGAGGATGCGGCGCAGTCATACAAGGATCAAAGTCCGCACAACCAAACGGTGCTCAGACGCATGGCGCTGCAGGTGCTCAAGAATGACACCTCGGTGAAGATTGGCCTGCAGGCCAAGCGCAAGCGGGCGGGGTGGAGTCTGGGCTATCTGGAACGCCTCTTGGGCATCTCCGTTTAGATGCGATTGCCCTGATCCCCCCTCGCCTTGCGGTAGCGAACCCCAGTGGTGGCCGGGGCAAGCCATGGGGTTCACGCAGACAGTGCCGTGAATCGCCTGCAACACGCCAGCCGGGTGACCCGTATCCTGGGCTTGCACCAGACGAAACTCAAAAAAGCTCGGCCGTACCCTGCAGGGTGAGCCAGCCTTCATGGTCATTGCTCCAGAGGCGCACAGATTTCCCATCGGCCGATGGCGCGCCATTCAAGCCAAACGGGTGCAGGTCAAACGTGGGCCGCACGGCTTTGAAGTGAAAACTCTTTACGCGGGCGCTGGGGCACTGGCGGCGCAGCAGGTCAATGAGCAGCGTGGCAATCAGCGGCCCATGGACGATGAGGCCTGGATAGCCCTCGACTTCCGTGACGTAGCGCCGGTCGTAGTGGATGCGATGGCCATTGAAGGTGAGCGCGGAATAGCGGAACAGCAGCACATCGTCAGGCGTGATGCTGCGGTGCCAGGGCGCGCCGGTTTCCGCAGCGATCGGCGCTGGCACCGGGTCACCCGGCTGGGGCGCAGCGCGGTAGACGATGTCGTGCTCTTCGGTCAGCGCAAGGCCCTTGGCATTGGAAATCTCGTGCTTGACCAGCACAAACACCAAATCGCCCGTGCGGCCCGCCTTGTGCGTGACGGATTCGATGCGCGAGGTGCGCTGCACCGCATCGCCCACCAACAGGGGGTTGTGCTCTTCCCACCGCAAACGCCCGCCAGCCCACATGCGGCGCGGCAGCGGCACCGGGGGCAGAAAGCCGCCGCGCGCCGGGTGGCCGTCGGGCCCGAGACCGCTTTGGCGCACCTGGGGCAAAAAATAAAGCCAGTGCCATAACGGCGGCAGCGCAGTGCCGGGCACAGGAGCGGGGTCTTCCCGGTCCAGCGTGGCCGACAGGCCGCTGACGGGGGCACTGGTGATGGTGTCGTGCAAAGTTTCGGCCCTGCCCTGCCAGGTTTGCAAGTGGCTCAGCAAGGCGGCGTCAACGGTGCGGAGTTCTTCGGTCATGGGCGGCGCTGTCCGGCAAGTGGTAGCAATGGGTAATGCAGGGTGCTGCCAAAGGCTGGGCCTTGTGCACCGACAAGACAAAACAGGCTCAACGAGGCCCAGCGGCAGCAATTTGCGCGCTCAACCATCCCTGTAGCGGTTGCGGGCGGCTGTAGAGATAGCCCTGCAGGCATTCGCAATGGTTCTGGATGAGGAAATCTGCCTGGGCCTGCGTCTCCACCCCTTCGGCCACCACGCGCAGCTTGAGGTGGTTGGCCACCGCCAGGATGGACTGCACGATGGCCGTGTCGCTCGGGTCGTCCGGCGCGTCCTGCACAAAGCTCTTGTCGATTTTCAGCTCGTACAGCGGCAGGCGTTTGAGATAGGCCAGGCTGGAATAGCCGGTGCCAAAGTCATCAATGGAGAAGCGCACGCCCAGGTGCACCAGCTCGGTCATGCGGGCGATGGTGTCGGAGAGGTTTTCAATCAGCAGGCTCTCGGTCACTTCCAGAATCAGCAACTCTGCCTTCGCTCCGGTGGCCGAGAGCACGTTGCGGATGCGCTCCACAAAATCTTCTTGCCGGAACTGGCGCTCGCTCACGTTGACCGAGATGGTGTATTCCAGCCCCTGCGCCTGCAGCTGGGCCAAGGCCTCGCAGGCCTGGCCAATCATCCAGTCGCCCATGCGCAGGATGAGGCCCGAGGCTTCGGCCACCGGGATGAAGCGGCTGGGCGGCACGTTGCCACGCTCGGGGTGGTTCCAGCGCATCAGCAGTTCGCCGCCCACCACTGCGCCGCGCGCATCCACTTGCGACTGCACGAACACGGCCAACTGGCCTTCGGCGCTGGCTTTTTTCAGGTCCTGCTCCAGCGCCAGGCGCTCCTGCACATCGGCCTGCATGGCCGCTTCATAGAAGCGGATGCGGTTGCGCCCCATGTCCTTGGCGCGGTACATGGCGGTGTCGGCCTCGCGCAGCAGGTCTTCGGCACCTTCCTGCTGCTTGGGAAACAGCGTGATGCCGATGCTGCAGGTGTTGCTGTAGTGGTGGTTCTGGATGTTGTAGGGCACATCCAGCGCGGTGCGGATGGCTTCAGCCGCCAGCAGCGCAGTGCGCCCTGCACTCTCCATGTCCAGCCCCAGCTGGCCAATCAGCATCACAAATTCATCGCCCCCCAGCCGGGCCACCGTGTCCCCTGGGCGCTGCAAATCCAGCAGGCGCTGCGCGACCTGCTTGAGCATGATGTCGCCCACGGCATGGCCGCGTGCGTCGTTGATTTGCTTGAAGTTGTCCAGATCCACAAACAGCAAGGCGCCGATTTGCCCCGACTTGCGGGCACCGGCCACCGCTTGCTCTGTGCGGTCGAGCAGCATGCGGCGGTTGGGCAACTGCGTGAGCGCGTCGAAATACGCCAGATGGTGCGAGCGCGCCTCGGCTTGCTTGCGCTCGGTGATGTCCCGCGACAGCGCGATGAAGCGCTGGATCGACTCGCTGGGCCCGGACTTTCTGGCAATCGAGAGTTCAAACCAGTACGGACGCCCCTGCAGGCTCAACGCGAACTGGTGCCCTGCCGAATACCCTGTGGCGCTGGCCGCCTGCAGCGTGGCACGGCAGCCCGCAACGGCTTCCGGCGCCACGATGTCTTGCAGCCGCTGGCCCACAAAACTGTCTGCCACCTCGGCCAGCGGTGCCAGGTGGCCACTGCGGCAGTGAAGAATGCGGCCTTCCTCGTCGATTTCCATCAACAGATCGGGAATGGCGTTGAGGGTGCTGGCCAGTTCGTCGCGCGTACCGCGCAGCTCGGCCGTCATGCGGTAAGCAAGGGCTTCAGCCCGGGTGCGGCCAGTGGCCAGCAACCACGCAAACCAGCCCAGTACGATGCTGAGCACCACGCCAAACAACGCAGAGATATGGTGCGTTTCGTATTCGTAACGGTCTTCAAAGGCTGGCAGTGGCCTCATGCGCAGCGTCCAGGTGCGGCCACCAAACTGCACTTGGCGAAACAGCTGGCGTGGAGTGTTGACGGACTGCACCCGCGGGTCGGCAAAAAGCTGCTGCAGGCCTTCAGGGGCCGAGCCGTCGATCACATCCAGGGCAATGTCAGGTTCAAATTCGCGCGAGAGCCCGGCGATGACATCGGCCATGTAAAACGGGGCCGACACCCAGCCGCGCAAAGCGTTGCGGCGCTGCTCGGCACTTTCCGGCGCAGCACCCTTGGCATAGATAGGCAGGTACATCACCAAACCCTTGGGGGCGGCAGAAGTGTCTTGCTCCAGGGCCAGCATTCCCGATACTGCCAGCACACCTGTGTCGGCAGCACGCTCCAGGGCATCTCGGGCCGTTGGGATGGCGTAGGCATCCAGCCCCAGCGCACGCTGGTTGTCAGCATCCAGGGGTTCAATGTGCGTCACGGCCGCATACAGGGGCCGCACCCCGGGTGGGCGGACGGTGTAGTCAGAAAAGCCGCGCTGGCGCATGTCCTGGATGTGCGCGGGCAGCTCCCCCTGCGATAACTTGAGAATCAGTGAAATGCCCCGCAGGCCCGGCCGTACCTCTTGCAGCTGCAAAGAGCGCACGTAGGTCTGAAACTCCTCGCGGTCAATGCGTTCCGAGCCTTCGAAGTACCCCCGCAAACCGCGCAGTACCAGCTCGTACGACGCCATGCGGTCTGCCAGGTTGTAGGCCATGCGATCTGCAGCCACCCGCAGGTCAATTTCGCGCCGCTCGCTGCTCGCCCGTTCTTCACTGCGCCAGTGGGCGAACGTGAGGCTGAGCATCACCAGCGACAGAACGGGCGCCAACAGCCATCCCCACCGGCGCTGTAACAGTCCGGTAGATTCTGGCAGTGCAAAAGGAGCGTCAGGGACAGGCATCGTGCATTCAAGGCGTGCCCGCCCCACGGGTGGCACAAAAGCGAGGGCCATTATCAACGGGGGAAACGGTGTGCGACATGCTTTTTAACGATTTTCAAGCCCCGTGACGGCGCCCGCACAACACCTTTTTCTGCGCCTGACACCTGGGGTGTGGTGGACAATCCACGCCTGGTACCGCCCCCTCGGGCGGCAAATCCCCAGCTGCACTACCCTGTAAACACCCATGGCCCAGATCCCCCTGGAGCTGGAAGAAACCCAGTTCCGCCACTTCTACGCCGACCACCTTACGCAACTGCAAGCCGCGTGCGCGCGGGTCGTGAGCACGGTTCGGGCACTGGTCGAGGCTGCGCCGGGGCTGGAGATCTCCAAGGTCGAGGGCCGCGTCAAGGACGTGGAAGAGTGCATTCGCAAATTCCGCCGCAAATACCGCGCAGCCCTGGAAGAGCGCAACACGCCCTACGAGATCCAGCACTGGATCACGGACCTGATCGGTGTGCGCGTGGTCTGCCTGTACGAAGACGAAATCGAGAAGGTGGCCCACCTCCTGCAATCTCACTTTGATGTGATTGAAGTGACCGACAAGGTGGCAGCCGTTGAGTCCACCGAAGCGGAATTTGGCTACAAAGGCCTGCACCTGGACCTGCGCTGGAACAATGCGCAACGGGCCACGCCCGAACACGCAGCAGAAGCCCCATGGCCTTTTGAGCTGCAGATCCGCACCATCATCCAGGATTCGTGGAGCGTGCTGGACCACAAGATCAAGTACAAGAAATCCATTCCCGGGCAGCTCAAACGCCGTATCAATGTGCTGTCTGCCCTGTTCGAGCTGGCTGACCGGGAGTTTTTGCAGATTCGCGACGCCACCGCTGCCGAGCTGCTCAAGGCCCCGGACGAAACCGCCGAGCCCGCACCAGAAACGCTGACCGATCCGCTGGAGCCCACCAAATCCCCCAGCCTGGGCAGCGAGCTCAACGCGTTCACCTTCCTCAAGATTGCCAACCACTTTTTCAAGGACTTCGAGTTCGAGCCTTCCAAGGTAGACAGCTTTGTGGCCGACATCCACCAGTGGCAGCCGGGCATGACACGCGCCCAGCTCAATGAGCTGTTGCGCCACACGATTGGCACGGTCAAGAAGTACAAGCTGCACTTCGAGGAACAAAACCCTGACGCGTCCTTCAACCCCTTCACCGTGATTCGGCATTGCCTGTACCTGGGGGACAAAAAGCTGTTCCGTACCGCGCTGCGCAACGTGGCCCGCCAGGCCTTTGAAGCCTGGCTGGCAGAAAACCAGGTTTGATGGACTTCTGGCCGAGATGCCGAACCGCCTGTGCGGCCCTGGCAGAAAATAGAGTAAAAATCAGCTCTAACGCCCTTCGAGCAAGCGCCAGCAGCTATTCTATTGATAGCAAATCAGTTGTTTTCAAAGGCTTTGAGATGCCAAAGCCAGTGCCTTCGAACGCACCCAACCTGTCTCCAAGGCGACTACAGATTGGTGGTTCTACTCCATTCTTTTGTTACGGAGTGCTGCTATATTGCACTGCAACATAACGGAGTTTCGCCCCATGCTCTACCAGATTTACGAAACCCAGCGCTCCTTGATGGAGCCTTTTGCTGACTTCGCGCAAGCCGCGTCCAAATTGTTCAGCAACCCCCTGTCGCCATTCAACCAGATCCCGATGGCACAGCGTATGTCTGCGGGGTACGACCTGCTGTACCGGCTGGGCAAGGACTACGAAAAGCCCACCTTTGACATCCCCAGTGTGGAAGTGGACGGCGTGGGCGTCGCCATCCATGAACGGGTAGAGCTGGACAAGCCCTTTTGCGAACTGCGCCGTTTCAAACGCTTTTCCGACGACCCCGCCACGCTGACCAAGATCAAGAACCAGCCAGTGGTGCTGGTGGTGGCACCGCTTTCCGGGCACTACGCCACGTTGCTGCGCGACACCGTGCGCACCATGCTCAAGGACCACAAGGTCTACATCACCGACTGGAAAAACGCCCGCCTGGTGCCGTTGTCCGAAGGCGAGTTCCACCTGGATGACTACATCAACTACGTGCAGGAGTTCATTCGCTACCTGCAGGGCGTGTACGGCAACTGCCACGTCATCAGCGTATGCCAGCCCACGGTGCCTGTGCTGGCAGCGGTGTCGTTGATGGCCAGCCGCGGTGAAACCACCCCGCTGACCATGACCATGATGGGCGGCCCCATTGACGCGCGCCGATCGCCCACGGCCGTGAACAACCTGGCCATGAACCGCAGCTATGAGTGGTTTGAAAACAATGTGATCTACCGCGTGCCAGACAACTTCCCCGGCGCTGGCCGGCGTGTGTACCCAGGCTTTCTGCAGCACACGGGCTTTGTGGCAATGAACCCTGACCGGCACGCCACCAGCCACTATGACTACTTCAAGAACCTGATCAAGGGCGACGACGCCAGCGCCGAAGCCCACCGCAAGTTCTACGACGAGTACAACGCGGTGCTCGACATGGACGCCGACTACTACCTGGAAACCATCAAGACGGTGTTCCAGGAATACAAGCTGGTGCACGGCACCTGGGATGTGCGCTCGCCCGAAGGCAAGATCGAGCGCGTGCGCCCCCAGGACATCACCACCACGGCGCTGTTCACCGTGGAAGGTGAACTGGACGACATCTCGGGCTCCGGCCAAACCAAGGCCGCCCACGACCTGTGCACCGGCATTGTGAGCAAGGAACAGCGCCACCTGGAAGCCAAGGGTGCCGGGCACTACGGCATCTTCAGTGGCCGCCGCTGGCGCGAACTGGTGTACCCGCAGGTGAAGGCCTTCATTCTGGAACACCAGGCAGGCTTGAAACCGGCAGCTGCTGGTAAATCGGGCGCTGCTGCCGAGGTGGCTCCATCGGATACAGACGCCATGGCTGCGGCCAACGTGTCAGCCAGCCCCGCGCAGCGCCCGCGCCGATCCTCGGCGCGCAAGGCTTGAGCCCTGCCGTGCCCGCCAGGGTGGGCACCCCGATGAGCGATTTGGCGCGTCGGATCGACGCAGCCCTACCGCAAACGCAGTGCACCCGCTGCGGCTACCCCGATTGCGCGGCCTACGCGCGCGCTGTCGCGGCTGGCGAAGCAGGCATCAACCAGTGCCCCCCAGGCGGCGCTGACGGTGTCGCGCGGCTGTCGGTCATCACCGGCCTGCCCGTGGTGGCGCTCAACCCGGAACACGGCGTCGAGTCGCCACGCGCCGTGGCGTTCATTGATGAAAACTGGTGCATAGGCTGCACGCTGTGCATCAAGGCCTGCCCCACCGATGCCATCGTGGGTGCCAACAAGCTGATGCACACCGTGATGGAATCACATTGCACCGGCTGCGAGTTGTGCGTGCCGGTGTGCCCGGTGGACTGCATTCAGCTGGAGAACGCCACGGGCTCGCGCACAGGCTGGGCGGCCTGGAGTGCAGAGCAAGCCGACGAAGCCAGACAACGTTACGCAGCCCGAACCTTGCGGCTGGAGCGCACAGCACCAGAAGCGGATAAAGATGTAGCAACGCTCTGCGACCCGGAACCTGCCAGCGCAACACCGCAGCCGGCTGCTGCTGCACCGGCGGCCGACGCAGCGGAGGCCCGCCGCGCCGCCATTGCCGCCGCCATGGAGCGCGCCAGGCAATTGCGGGCGCGAAGCTAAGCCTTCAGCCAAGCCCGCAACGCACGCCCAGCGGTTGGGCTGGCGGGCGCTTGGGGCTTGTGCGTACCGCGCCTTGCCTAGTGCCTCTCAGCGCGCAGCAAGCGTCTTGTAGACGCCGCAACCCACATATCCCGCATCCACCTGGCTCACAAAAGACATCTTGGTTTGCACCACGCCGGTAGAAGGGTTGGTGATGTCATATTCCACCCAGCCAGGCCCATGCTGCGCCTGCGCCACGATGTCGTGCACCAGTTGATCGCCTGCGATTCCCGGAATGTCCTGCACACGGGTGCCCACCTTGGAGGGGTTGCCACCAAATGCCAGGTAGCGACCGGTTTCGTCGAGCACGAACACGTACATATCGCGGTCATGAAAACCGCCCGCCTTGTCGGTAATGCGACCCAAAAACTGTTCTCGGGATGTGGAGCGGTGCAACTCAACCGCCTTGCGCACCAGGGCCACAGCTTCTTCCGCGGTGCCCTGTTGCAACCGGAATGCGGCCACCGCGCGGTTCAACGTGCTGGCTCGCTGCTCAAGAGCTTCGGCCTGCTGCACGGCCAGCCCCACCATCTGGGCGTTGTCCTGTGTGATCTGGTCAAGCTGCTGCACCGCGCCGCTGATTTCTTTGAGGCCCGTGCTCTGCTCGTTGCTGGAGTTGGCGATCTCGCTCATGCTGGCGGCCACGCTGTGGATGCCTCCAGCCATCGCCGAAATGCCATCGCCTGCAGAACGGATCAGGTTCGCGCTGGATTCGACCTGCCCCACCGACGTCTGGATCAAGTCGCGAATCTCGCGCGCTGCCTCGCCGGAACGCTGCGCCAGCATGCGAACCTCGGACGCCACCACGGCAAACCCTCGACCTTGCTCACCCGCCCGGGCTGCCTCGACTGCGGCATTGAGCGCCAGGATATTGGTTTGAAAGGCGATGCCATCGATCACGCCAATGATTTCGCTCATGCGCCGCGCGCCTTGCTGAATGGCTTCCACCGACTGCACCGCACGGGCCATGGCCTGCGCGCCGGTGTCCGCCGCCTGCCGCACTTGTGCGGCTTTCTGGTCGGCACTCAAGGCGGTGTGGGCATTGTTTTGCACGGTGGACGAAAGCTCTTCCACGCTGGCGGCCGTCTCCTCGAGGTTGGCTGCCTGCTGCTCAGTCCGGTCGGCCAACGCCCGATTGCCATGCGCCAGGCTCTGGCCGGCATGGGCCACCAGGGCTGCGTTGCTGCGAATGTCAGCCACCATGGCAGAGAGCTTGTAGACCATCTGGTCCAGCGAACGGGCCATCTCGGCCATTTCGTCATGCCCCTGCAGGCTGGCGTGCACGGTCAGATCACCCTGCGTGGTTTGCTGCATCGACCGCGCGACCAAAGCCATGTCGTGCGACAGAGTCAACCACAACACCAGCTGCACATACAGCATCAGAACGCAAGCCACCGCAGTGAGCCACCAGGGCGCCGCCATCACGGCAAGCACCACGGCCACCAGCGACTGGGCAGCGCACCAGCCGAGTTTTCCGGGCAGCTTGAGCCGCCTCATCAGCCATGCACCCGGCCGCAAAGGTGAAAACGCCACCATGTCTCTTGTCTCCTGTTTCTATTTGTATCTAACCCATGCTAGGGGCCGGCTCTTACGCTGCGTTGACGACAGGCTGACATTCAGGGTAACCACCCAGTCGAAAGCGTCGGTTGCACCCGTGCTTTGGTAGCCCACGGTAGTACAGGCATCCACCATAATGCAACCCCATGAATTCCCTGCTTTCTCTCCTGCAGCCCTACCCTTTTGAGCGGTTGAAGCAACTGTTTGCCGAGGTGACGCTCCCGGCCAACTACTCCGCGATCAGCCTGGGCATGGGCGAACCCCGCCATCCCACACCCCAGTTCATCAAAGATACGCTTTGCAGCCACCTGGAGGGATTGGCCAGCTACCCGGCCACCGCAGGGGACATCCGCTTGCGCACCGCTTTCACCGAGTGGATCCAGCGCCGCTATCAGCTCGACCTGAACCCCGCCACGCAGGTGCTCCCGATCAACGGCTCTCGCGAAGCACTGTTCGCATTTGCTCAAACAGTCATTGACGGGGCCCAACCAGACCCCATGGTGGTCTGCCCCAACCCGTTCTATCAAATCTACGAAGGCGCAACCCTGCTGGCGGGCGCCAAGCCGTATTACGCCCCCAGCGACCCGGCCCGCAACTTCGCGGTGGACTGGGACAGCGTGCCGCTGGACGTATGGCAGCGCACCCAGTTGATCTTTGTGTGCTCCCCCGGCAATCCCACGGGTGCCGTCATGCCGCTGAACGAGTGGCACAAGCTGTTTGCCCTGAGCGACCGTTACGGCTTTGTCATCGCATCGGACGAGTGCTACAGCGAAATTTACTTCCGCGACGAGCCACCGCTGGGCGGCCTGGAAGCGGCCAAGAAGCTGGGGCGGCACGATTTCAAGAACCTGATCTCCTTCACCAGCCTGTCCAAGCGCAGCAACGTGCCCGGCCTGCGCAGCGGCTTCGTGGCTGGCGACGCGGCCTTGATCAAGAACTTCCTGCTCTACCGCACCTACCACGGCAGCGCCATGAGCCCCATCGTGCAAGAGGCCAGCATCGCGGCCTGGGGCGATGAGGAACATGTGGCGCAAAACCGGGCCCTGTACCGCAAGAAGTTCGCACAAGTCACCCCCTTGCTGGCAGGCGTGATGGATGTGGCCTTGCCCGATGCAGGTTTTTACCTCTGGGCCAAGGTGCCCGATGCGCTGGGCATGACCGATGCCGAGTTCGCGAAGGCCCTTTTGGCTCAATACAATGTCACCGTGCTGCCCGGCAGCTATCTGGCCCGCGAGGCGCAGGGCAGCAACCCCGGCGCCCAGCGCGTGCGCATGGCCCTGGTGGCCGACACCGAAGAATGCGTGGAAGCCGCCCTGCGCATCGTCCAATTCATCCAATCCCGTACTGCTTGAACAACATGAGCCAACAACTGCAAAACACCATCGAAACCGCCTGGGAAAACCGCGCCAACCTGTCTCCCGCCTCTGCCCCCAAGGAAGTGGTGGATGCTGTGGAGCAAGTGATTGCCGAGCTGAACAACGGCACGCTGCGCGTGGCTACCCGTGAGGCTGTGGGCCAATGGACGGTGCACCAGTGGATCAAGAAGGCCGTGCTGCTGTCCTTCCGCCTCAAGGACAACGACGTCATCCAGTCGGGCGACCTGACTTTCTACGACAAGGTGCAAACCAAGTTTGCCCACCTGAGCGCTGATGAACTCAAGGCGACCGGCGTGCGCGTGGTGCCTCCAGCCGTGGCCCGCCGCGGCAGCTACATCGCCAAGGGCGCCATCCTGATGCCCTCTTACGTCAACATCGGCGCCTATGTGGGTGAAGGCACCATGGTGGACACCTGGGCCACCGTGGGTTCCTGCGCACAGATCGGCGCTGGCGTGCACCTGTCGGGCGGCGTGGGCATTGGCGGCGTGCTGGAGCCGCTGCAAGCGGGCCCCACCATCATTGAAGACAACTGCTTCATCGGTGCGCGCTCCGAAGTCGTCGAAGGCGTGGTGGTCGAAGAAAACTCCGTGCTGGGCATGGGTGTGTATCTGGGCCAAAGCACCCCCATCTTCAACCGCGCTACCGGCGAAATCAGCTATGGCCGTGTGCCTGCAGGCTCTGTGGTGGTCAGCGGCAACCTGCCCAAGACGGCCGCCAACGGCGCGCCTTACAGCATGTATGCCGCCATCATCGTCAAGCAAGTGGATGCGCAAACGCGTTCCAAGACCAGCATCAACGATCTGCTGCGCGACTGATCGCGCAGGCCCCGGGCTGGCGCGCACGCCGCGCCGGCCTGCCTTGAAAAGAGCCGCCTAGGCCGCTGGCAGACCCAGAACGAGAGGGAGATACCCATGAGTACGATGGAGCGGATTCTTCGCCTGATGAGCGAAAAGAAAGCGTCAGACGTTTACCTGTCTGCCAACGCCCCGGCGCTGATCAAGATCAACGGCGAGTGCATACCGATCAACAACCAGGTGCTGCCGCCAGACGCTCCGCGCAACCTGCTGTCTGAAATCGTCCCCGCCGAGCGCATTGAAGAACTGGAAGAAACTGGCGAGCTGAACATGGGCGTGCCGATTTCCGGCGTCGGGCGCTTCCGTATCAGCGCCATGCGCCAGCGCGGCAGCTATGCCGTGGTGGTTCGCTTCATCTCGCAGCAGGTGCCCGATTTTGAATCGCTGAACCTGCCGCCCGTTCTGACCGAACTGATTCTGGAAAAGCGCGGCCTGATTCTGGTGGTGGGCGCTACGGGCTCTGGCAAAAGCACCACCCTGGCCTCCATGATCGACACGCGCAACGCCTTGATGTCGGGGCACATTCTCACCATCGAAGACCCGGTGGAATACCAGTTCCGCAACAAGAAATCGATCGTGAACCAGCGCGAGATCGGCAGTGACACCCAATCGCTGCAGACCGCCCTCAAGAATGCCCTGCGCCAGGCCCCTGACGTGATTCTGATCGGCGAAATCCGTGACCGGGAAACCATGTCCTCGGCCATCGCGTATGCGCAGTCGGGCCATTTGTGCCTGGCTACCTTGCACGGCAACAACAGCTACCAGGCGCTCAACCGCATTCTGAGCTTCTACCCTGCCGAGGTGCGACCCACCATGCTCGGCGACCTGGCTTCGTCCCTCAAGGCCATCGTCTCGCAACGCCTGGTGCGCACGGTGGAAGGCGCACGCGTTCCTGCCGTGGAAGTCATGCTCAACACCAAGCTGGTGGCTGACTTGGTGGAAAAAGGCGATTTTTCCGGCGTCAAGGACGCCATGGAAAAGTCCATGGCCGAAGGTTCGCAAACCTTTGAAGAAGCCCTGGCGCGCCTGATCATGGAAAAGAAGATTGACCGCAAGGAAGGCATGGCCTATGCCGATTCGCCCACCAACCTGATGTGGCGCCTGCAAAACGACTTTGCCCAGGCCGCCAATGCCGCGAAAGCGCAAAAAGAAGCCCGCGATACCCCCGACGACCAGCCCTCATTCACCGAGATCGTGCTGGACGTCAAAGGCAGCTGAGCCCGTTGGGCCCAGCGCGCTTGAAACCTGTGATTGCCAATGACCCGTACCCTGCACCTTGCTGAACAACTGATCGCCCTGCCCTCCATCACGCCGCTGGACGAAGGATGCCTGGAACTGCTCGCGCAGCGCCTTCAACCCCTGGGATTTGTGTGCGAACGGCTGGACAGCGGGCCTGCCGATTTCCGTGTCAGCAACTTGTGGGCAAAAAGGCCTGCAGCGCAATCTGGACAAGCGCCAGCAGCTATCAAAACCATAGTATTTGCAGGCCATACCGACGTGGTGCCCACAGGCCCGTTGGCCCAGTGGAGCAGTGACCCGTTCACCCCCACCCACAAGGACGGCAAGCTGTACGGCCGTGGCGCCAGCGACATGAAGACGTCCATTGCCGCGTTTGTGGTGGCCGTGGAAGAATTTCTGGCTGCCTACCCTGATGCACCGCTCAACATCGCTTTCCTGCTGACCAGCGACGAAGAAGGCCCTTCCGTAGATGGCACGAAGGTCGTGGTGGAGCAACTCCGCGCGCGCGGTGAACCTCTCGACTATTGCATCGTGGGTGAGCCCACCTCGGTCGAGCGCACGGGCGACATGATCAAGAACGGCCGCCGCGGCACCTTGAGCGGCAAGCTCACCGTGCGCGGCATCCAGGGCCACATCGCCTATCCCCAACTCGCCCGCAACCCCATCCACCAGGCCCTGCCTGCGCTAGCCGAACTGGCAGCCACCGTATGGGACCAAGGCAACGCCTTCTTCCCGCCCACCAGCTGGCAGATCAGCAACATCCACGGGGGCACGGGCGCCACCAACATCATCCCCGGCGATGTGGTGGTGGACTTCAACTTCCGGTTCTGCACAGAATCCACCGCCGAAAGCCTGCAGCAGCGGGTGCACGCCGTGCTCGACCGCCATGGGCTGGAATACGACCTGCGCTGGACGCTGGGCGGCCAGCCCTTCCTGACTACGCCTGGAGAGCTGGTCACCGCAGTGCAACAAGCCATTGCCGGCGAAACGGGGCTTTCCACCGAACTGTCCACCACGGGCGGCACCAGCGACGGGCGTTTCATCGCCCAGATCTGCCCCCAGGTCATTGAACTGGGCCCGCCCAACGCCACGATCCACAAGATCGATGAGTATGTGGTGGTGGCCGACATTGAACCGCTGAAGAACATTTATCGCCGCACGCTGGAAAACCTGCGTCAGCAAGCGCTGGAACGCATGGCGGTGGCAGCATGAGCCACACACCCACCCAGCCCCTGACCGTCGCTGCCGCCGTCGCACAGGCTGCTCAGCGGTTGTCTTCTGCCGGACTGGCTTTTGGCCACGGCACGACCAACGCCGAAGACGAAGCCGCTTGGCTGGTGTTGTGGCGCCTGGGCCTGCCCCTGGACAGCGACCTGTCTGACGCGCCAGATTCCACCGCCCACCGCACCGTGACTGCCGAAGAAGCGGCTGCGGTCGATGCGTTGATCGACCAGCGCATCCAGACGCGCAAACCTGCGGCCTACCTCACGCATGAGGCCTGGCTGCAAGGCGTGCCGTTCTACGTGGACGAGCGCGCCATCGTGCCCCGCAGCTTCATCGCTGAACTGCTGGCCGACGGCAGCATTGACGACTTTTTGGGGGAACACACCCGCCGTGTGCTGGACCTGTGCACCGGCAATGGCAGCCTGGCCATCCTGGCCGCCATGGCGTACCCGGAAGTAGAAGTCACGGGCGCTGACATTTCTGCCGATGCGCTCGCCGTTGCGCGCATCAACGTGGACAAGCACGGCTTGGCGCAGCGCGTGCAGTTACAAATCTCGGACGGCATGGAGTCGCTACCCGGCCCGTGGGACTTGATTCTGTGCAACCCGCCCTACGTCAACGCGCAAAGCATGTCGAACCTGCCTGCCGAATACCGGGCAGAGCCTGAACTGGCCCTGGCAGGCGGCACCGATGGCATGGATTTCATTCGCAAGCTGCTGCGCGATGCGCCCGCACGCATGAGCGAACACGCCGTGTTGGTGCTGGAAATCGGCAACGAACGGGAATTTTTTGAAGCTGCCTTCCCGACATTGCCCGTGTTCTGGATCGAAACCAGCGCCGGTGAAGACCAGGTGCTGCTGGTCACCCGCCAAGCCTTGCTGGGACAAGGCTGACGGCAGGTGGGCGGCGCATCTTGAGCTTCCGCCCTCTTCCCGAAACCGGGCCCAGACCACCCGGTCACTGAAACCCCGATAATAGAAGGCTGCCTCCAGCCCACCGCACACACTCACCGTGTGCCGCGTTGATGGGCCAGGGGCCTACCCTACACAGGGTGGACAGGGCGACGCACTGCGCAGCCCCCGCCCTGCCTGCACTCTCATGATCACTCTCAAAAATATCGTCCTGCGCCGGGGCACCAAGGTGCTGCTGGACAACGTCTCCGTCACACTCAACCCCGGTGAAAAAGTCGGCCTGGTGGGGCGCAATGGCGCAGGCAAATCCACCCTGTTTGCCCTGCTCAATGGCACGCTGCACGAAGACGGCGGCGATTTCTCCATTCCCAAGCAGTGGCGCATGGCCCAGGTGGCGCAGAACATGCCAGAAACGGACGAAACCGCCACGGCCTTCGTTCTGGCGGGCGACACCCGACTGGCGGAACTGCATGCGCAGCGCCTGCAGCTCGAAAACAGCGACACCAGCTACGACGACCCGGAGCATGGCATGGCCATTGCGCAGGTCTACACCGACCTGGCTGATGCCGGTGACCACGATGCAGAGCCGCGCGCCCAGGCGCTGATCCTGGGGCTGGGCTTTCAGGCGCATGAGCTTGACCGCCCGGTCAACAGTTTTTCCGGCGGCTGGCGCATGCGGCTGCAGCTCGCTCGCGCGCTGATGTGCCCTTCTGACTTGCTGCTGCTGGACGAGCCCACCAACCACTTGGACTTGGATGCGCTGGTGTGGCTGGAAGCCTGGCTCAAAAAATACGCAGGCACGATGATCGTCATCAGCCATGACCGCGAATTTCTGGACGCCGTCACCAACGTCACCTTACAAATCGACAGCGCCAAACTAACGCGCTACGGCGGCAACTACAGCAAATTTGAAGAGCTGCGTGCCCAGCAAATGGAGCTGCAACAGGCCGCCTACGCCAAGCAGCAGGACAAGATTGCGCACCTGCAGAAGTTCATCGACCGCTTCAAGGCCAAAGCCAGCAAAGCCAAGCAGGCGCAGAGCCGTGTCAAGGCGCTGGAACGCATGGAACGCGTCGCGCCCCTGCTGGCCGAGGCCGAGTTCACCTTCGAGTTCAAGGAACCGGTCAACCTGCCCAACCCCATGCTGGCCATCAGCGATGCTTCGTTTGGCTACCAGACTGAAGACGGCACCAAAACCATTCTGCAAGGCGTCAACCGCTCGGTTCTGGCAGGGCAGCGCATCGGTATCTTGGGCGCCAACGGCCAGGGCAAGTCCACGCTGGTGAAAACCATTGCCCGAGAAATGGCGCCGCTGGCCGGCACGGTGACGGAAGGCAAAGGCCTGTCCATCGGCTACTTCGCCCAGCAGGAGCTGGACGTGCTGCGCCCCGGCGAAAACCCGCTGGAGCACATGATCCGCCTGGCCCGCGAGATGGGCGCCAACGCCCGTGAATCCACCCGCGAACAGGACCTGCGCAGCTTTCTGGGCAGCTTCAACTTCAGCGGTGACATGGTCAAGCAGGCCGTGGGCACCATGAGCGGTGGCGAAAAAGCCCGCCTGGTGCTGGCCATGATGGTCTGGCAGCGCCCCAACCTGCTGCTGCTGGACGAACCAACCAACCACCTCGACTTGGCCACCCGCGAAGCCCTCTCGATGGCACTCAACGAATTTGAAGGCACCGTGATGCTGGTCAGCCATGACCGCGCCCTGCTGCGCGCGGTGTGCGACGAGTTCTGGCTGGTCGGGCGCGGCGTGGTCGGCCCCTTCGACGGGGATCTGGACGACTACCAGCGCTACCTGCTGGAAGAATCCAAACGCCTGCGCGAGCAAACGCGCCAGGATGAGGCCGCCGCCCGCATCGCAGCAGCAGCCCCTGCCACCCCCGCGCCAGAAACGGCGCCTCCTCCATCTGCGGCTGCTGCCCCCGCGCCTCAGATCAAGGACAGCAAAGAACAGCGCCGCCTGGATGCCCAGGCGCGCCAGCAACTGGCCGACAAAGCCCGCCCGCTCAAGAAAGAGCTGGAGCAGATCGACAAACGCTTGGCCACCTTGGCCGCCGAGCGTGCTGAACTGGAAACCCGACTCACCCAGCCCCTGCCCCCTGCGGAAATTGCCGACTGCGGCAAACGCCTAAAACAAGGGCAAGACGAAACGGAAAAGCTCGAAGAGCGGTGGCTGGAGATTTCTGCGGCCCTGGAAGACATGGGTGCCAGCAGCCCTGCTTGAATGAGCATCACCGGCTATTGCTGACGATTTTTGGGCCTAGCGCTTACCCAGAAAGCGCCAACAGCTATCAATTCAGGAGCAAATCAAGCCATACAAAAAACAGAAATTTTTTGGATCAGGGTGTCAACCGGGCATGCACGGCGCACGTTGTGGTTCCATCACAGGAGTTTTCCAGTATGAACACCACCCACATGTTGAACGCTTGGCCCGACGACGAACGCGATCGCAAACGCGCTCCTGCCCGCTGCTGAGCAACAGGCGACATTGGCGTCGCATCTCCAGGTTCCTCTTTCAAAGCCCCGGACTCCGGGGCTTTTTTCTGCCTGCGAGTTTCTGGAAGGTGGCGCAGCCCCCTCCATCTCTGACCGAAACCGGTGCAAGTTTTTGTGTTTGTGAAGGCGATGCTGTCAACCACCCATCCGGTAAGTGCGTTGACTGACTATCTCAGGAGCTTTTCCCATGAACACCACAATTTTGAACGCTTGGCCCGACGACGAACGTGACCGCAAACGCGCACCGGCAGCGCTTTGATTGGCATGTTGAGCATTCGGTATGTGGGTCTTTTTTAGCCCCATGAAATGCTCACCCTAGGTGTAGAAAAACGCTGAATCTCCTACCGCCGATACACCCAAATTACCAAGGGAACGTGATTGTCACGTTCCCTTTTTTCATGGCGCCGCCTGCAAGCCCACCGCAGTGGAAAGCTGGGCAGACCCCCACGCACACACAGTGCGACACCGGGGCAGCGCGCTGCTTCTTCCCAGCACCAAGCCAAATGTGCCGCGGCTTGCAATCATAAAATTTGATTTATTTGAAAAAAATTTATGATAAAAACATAAAATATAGACTTCATCTCAAAGTGGCGAGCACCATGCCCATCTCCCTGCCCAGCGTCATCAGCATGCGTGCGTTCCAGATACGCCTGCTCAACTGGATACTGCTGGCCAATGTGGGGTTCAGCCTGGTTCTGCTAGTTCTGGGGCTGACGCCGCTCATCGTGCCGCCGCCCTATTGGAGCCAGGTGCTGATTGGGGGCATATTGCTCATGCTGGCGTTGTGGGCGATTGTGCGGACAGCCCCCCAGCACTACGTCGCGGTCTCTGTCGTGATGACGGTGGCGGCGCTGTTGCTGTTCACCTATGCACTCACGAAATCTCAGGCCAATGAGCTGCGAGCCCTCTGGTTCCTCACGGGGGTAGGCACTGGTTACATCCTGCTGGGCAAGCGAGCGGGTATTGCTTACACGTTTGCCAGTCTGGCACTGGTGCTGGGTACCAACAGCATCCAACCCCACCCTTACACGCAGCACGCGCTGATCGTTTTCACGCTGGCAACCCTGTTGTGCAGCATGTGTTTTTACATCTTCGTTTCGCACGGCCAGCGCCTGTACAAGCACCTGTCCAAGCGCGAGCAGCAGTACCGGCTGCTCACTGAAGGGGCCGAGGACGTGATCTGGCGCATCAACCCAGACATGACGGTGGCGGATGTGAGTTCTGCCGACGAGCGACTGCGCGGCGTGCCTGCGCATGAAGTGATTGGGCGGCCCATCTCCGCCATCTTGACGGCCGAGGGCGCGCAGCGCCTGGACCAGGCCCTTCGCCAGAAAGAACGGCTGGCCATCCTGCCGCTGCCTTGCAAGAACGGCGAAATCCGCTGGTTTGAAATGACTGGCCGGGCCTATTTCGACGCCCGTGGCCGGCCCGCTGGGTACCACAGCATTGGCCGCGATGTGACAGAGCGTGTGCGCCTGGAGAGCGTGCTGCAGCAAGAGCGGCAATTGCTCGAAGAGCGGGTCAAGGAGCGCACCGCTGCTCTTTCTGTGGCCAAGCAGGCGGCCGAAGCCGCATTGCGCACCAAAACCGTGTTCCTGGCGAATATGGGGCACGAGCTGCGCACGCCCATGACGCTCATCATGGGGATGACGGAACTGGCACTGAAGCGTGCGGCCGTAGCCGATGTACGGCCCATGCTGCAAGAAGTGCAGACGGCCGCGAAAAAGCTCATGGTGCTGCTCAACGATCTGATCGACCTGGCGGCGCTGGAGGCACACCAGGTCCCCTTCCAGCAAGAGCCTTTGTCTGTGCCCGAGGTGGCTGCCAGCTCGGTAAGGCTGATCGCCCCGCTTGCGGCACAAAAAGGCTTGTCGCTGGAACTCGTGCCCGCACCAGGCCTGCCCGCACAGTGGCATCTGGGTGACGCAGAACGCATCCAGCAAGTGCTGCTGAACCTGCTCGACAACGCCGTGAAGTTCAGCCACAGCGGCGCCATCCGTCTGGAGCTCAATGCCCAGGAAGCGGGCGAGCGCACCACATGGTCGTTGCGGGTCATCGATCAGGGGATTGGCATTGCCGCCGCAGACCAACCCAGGCTGTTCACGATCTTTGAACAGATGGACGGGTCGGCGACGCGCTCTTTTGAAGGTGCGGGGCTGGGGCTGGCGCTTTGCAAGCGCTTGGTAGAAGGCATGGGCGGACGCGTGGGCGTGGAAAGCGAACTGGGCAAAGGCAGCTGCTTCTGGGTTGAGTTGACCTTGCCAAGCGCGCCGAGCCAGGGCGACGCTACTCCTCCAACAGGTCTTCCCCCCGCTTGATCCCCAGCCGAGTCGTCGCGAATTAGCCTAGCACTCGCCTAACGTACAGCCTTGGGCTTGAGCAACTCTTGCTGCGCGGCCACGGTTTCGCGCAGAAATGCCCAGGTCACCTGCATGCGCGCCAGGTGCTTGGATTCAGACGGCATGCTCATCCAGAACGTGCGGGTGAACTGCCCTTCTTGCGGCAAGACGCGCGTGAGCACCGGGTCGCGGTCAGCCAGAAACGCAGGCAACACCGCCAGGCCTGCCCCCGCGCGCACGGCTTCGTATTGCGCCGTGATGCTGGTGCTGCGAAACGCGAAGCGCTCGGGCTGGTGCAAAGCGTCCAGAAACTGCAGCTCTTTGGTGAACAGCAAATCGTCCACATAGCTCACGAACGCATGGTGGCGCAGATCTTCGCGCGTGGCCACCAGCGGCTTGCGGGCCAGGTATTCGCGCTGGCCGTACAGATACAGGCTGTAGTCAGAAAGCCGGCTCACGATCACCGAGCCGCGTGTGGGCCGCTCCAGCGATATCACGATGTCCGCCTCGCGCCGCGACAGGTGCAGCATGCGCGGCAGCGCCAGCAGGTCAATCGACAAATGCGGGTGCTTGCGCGTGAGCTGTGCCAGGTGCGGCGCCAGAATCAGGGTGCCAAACCCTTCGGTTGCCCCCACCCGTACCAGGCCTGAGGGCCCCTCGTGCGATGCCGGTGCGGCGCGCTCGGCGCCCATCACGGCAGATTCCATCGCCTCCACCACCGGCAGCAACTGGCGCCCGGCCTCGGTCAGCCGGTGGCCCCCGGCCTCACGCGCAAACAGCGCTGCGCCCATCTGCTTTTCCAGCGCCTGGATGCGGCGCGACACCGTGGTGTGCTCCACCGCCAGGCGCCGGGCTGCCGCAGCCAGCGTGCCCGCGCGGGCCAGCTCCAGAAAATAGCGCAGGTTGTCCCAATCCATACCGGTCGTCCTCTCTCGCGGCAGTTTCATGCACCGCCCGTGATGTGCATTTTTGCAGATCAAAAGTGCACAAATTCATATTGTTATTTGTTTTTTGCACACATACCATGCGGCAGCTGGCTTTGCTACTGCACTGCTGTCCTGAAGCACCCCTTTGAGGAGACAACATGAACGCACCTACATCCACGGCCGTCCTGGCCCCCACCGTCAAGCTGCTGATTGGCGGCAAGTTTGTCGAATCCCAAACCACGCAGTGGCGCAACGTGGTGAACCCCGCTACGCAAGAAGTGCTGGCCCGCGTGCCCTTCGCCACGCCTGAAGAAATCAACGCCGCCGTGGCCAGCGCCAAGGAAGCGTTCAAGACCTGGAAGAAGACCCCCATCGGCACCCGCTCGCGCATCTTCCTGAAGCTGCAGCAGCTGATCCGTGAAAACATGAGCGAGCTGGCCGCACTGCTCACGGCCGAGCAAGGCAAGACCCTGCCCGACGCCGAAGGCGACGTCTTCCGCGGCCTGGAAGTGGTGGAACACGCCGCTGGCATTGGCAACCTGCAACTGGGCGAGCTGGCCAACAACGTGGCCAATGGCGTGGATACCTACACCGTGCTGCAGCCCCTGGGCGTGTGCGCGGGCATCACCCCCTTCAACTTCCCCGCCATGATCCCGCTGTGGATGTTCCCCATGGCCATTGCCACCGGCAACACCTTTGTGCTCAAGCCCTCTGAGCAAGACCCCATGGTGACCATGCGCCTGTGCGAACTGGCGCTTGAAGCCGGTATCCCCCCAGGCGTGCTCAACGTGGTGCATGGCGGTGAAGACGCCGTGAACGCCATTTGCGACCACGCTGATATCAAAGCCATCAGCTTCGTAGGCTCCACCAAGGTCGGCACCCATGTGTACAACCGCGCCAGCCTCAACGGCAAGCGTGTGCAGTGCATGATGGGCGCGAAGAACCACGCCATCGTGGTGCCCGACGCGAACAAGGAACAAACCCTGAACGCCCTGGCCGGTGCCGCCTTTGGCGCCGCAGGCCAGCGCTGCATGGCCCTGTCGGTCGTCATTCTGGTGGGCGAATCGCAGAAGTGGATTCCGGAACTGGTGGCCAAGGCCAAGACCCTGAAGGTGAGCGGCGGCACGGAAAAAGGCACCGACGTAGGCCCACTGATCTCCTGCGCCGCACGCGACCGCGTGGTGGGCCTGATCGAGCGCGGCATTGCCGACGGCGCCACCCTGGAACTGGATGGCCGCAACCCCAGCGTGCCCGGCTATGAAAAGGGCAACTTCGTCGGCCCCACCATCTTCAGCGGCGTCAAGCCCGGCATGTCCATCTACGACCAGGAAATCTTTGGCCCCGTGCTGTGCCTGGCCGCTGCCGACACGCTGGACGAAGCCATTGAATTCATCAACGCCAACCCCAACGGCAACGGCACGGCCATCTTCACGCAAAGCGGCGCAGCAGCGCGCAAGTTCCAGGAAGAGATCGACGTGGGCCAGGTCGGCATCAACGTGCCAATTCCTGTGCCCGTGCCAATCTTCTCGTTCACCGGTTCGCGCGCTTCCAAGCTGGGCGACCTGGGCCCCTACGGCAAGCAAGTCGTGATGTTCTACACACAGACCAAGACGGTGACTGCACGCTGGTTTGACGACAGCACCGTGAGCCAGGGCGTGAACACCACGATCAGCTTGAAGTGACATCCCCCTGAGGCGCTGCGCGCCTTCCCCCTTCTCTCGCGCTTTGCGCGGGAAGGGGGACGCCACCCGTGCCTGAACCTCTGGATGGCGGCCCTTGCACGGTGGCACTGGCCTGGGCAGCGCCGGTTTCGAGCACTGCAGGCGGTGGTAAAAGCAGCGCATGCAAACTTTTCAGACAACGACGATGCGGAGATGGGCCATGGTCTTCGGTACTGCGTGCGTGATGCAGATGGGTAGCCTGGCCCTCGCCCAGGCTGGCGCTGCCTGCCAACCCGGCGGCACGGTTGCCGAAGTCAATGCCTGCGCGGTGCAAGACTTTCAAGCCGCAGACACCACCATCCAGATCCTGTACGAAGACGTGATGCGCGCTCTGTCGGCCCACGAACGCCCGCAACTGCGGCAAGAACATTCCGCCTGGGTGCGCGAGCGCACGGTGCAATGCAAGCGCGAAACCCAAGCCACCGAAACCCAGCCCGAAGGCCCGCGCCTGTACCACCAGTGCCTCACGCGCAAGACGCAAGAGCGGCGCAAGGGCCTGATGCGCTGGCTGAGCAACGACAGCCCGGCCAAGCCGTGAAGCCTTGACGCCCCATTCACCCAAAGCCCCACAACAAGACAAGAGACAACGCCATGGACTTTGAGCTGACCGAAGAACAACGCGCCTTTGCCCAAACCGCCCGCGACTTTGCCCTGGCCGAACTGGCCCCGCACGCGGCCGAGTGGGACGCCGAAGGCATCTTCCCCAAAGACGCCATCGCCAAGGCGGGCGAACTGGGCTTTTGCGGCCTGTATGCGCCTGAAGCCGCAGGCGGCCTCGCCCTGCCCCGGCTCGACGCCACGCTGGTGTTTGAAGAAATGGCGGCGGTTGACCCCAGCACCACCGCCTTCATCACCATCCACAACATGGCCACCTGGATGCTGGGCACCTGGGCCCAGCCCGCCGTGCGCGACCACTGGGGCCCGCTGCTCACCACCGGGCAAAAGCTCGCCAGCTACTGCCTGACCGAGCCCGGCGCGGGCTCTGACGCCGCATCGCTCAAAACCCGCGCCGAGCTGGTGGGCAACGAATACGTCATCAACGGCAGCAAAGCCTTCATCAGCGGCGCAGGCAGCACCGATGTGCTGGTGCTCATGGCGCGATCCAGTGCAGCGGGCGACGCCGCATCTGGCGCCAGCGGCATCAGCGCCTTTGCCGTGCCCGCCGACACGCCCGGCATCACCTACGGCAAAAAAGAACACAAGATGGGCTGGAACAGCCAGCCCACCCGCACCATCAGCTTTGACAACGTGCGCATCCCCGCCAACCACCTGCTGGGGCAAGAAGGCGAAGGCTTCAAGATCGCCATGAAGGGGCTGGACGGCGGGCGCATCAACATCGCCACCTGCTCCGTCGGCGCAGCGCAAGGTGCCCTCGCCCAGGCGCAGCAATACATGCAAGACCGTAAGCAGTTTGGCAAAAGCATCGCCAGCTTTCAGGCCCTGCAGTTCAAGCTGGCCGACATGGCTACCGAGCTGGTCGCCGCCCGCCAAATGGTGCGCCTGGCCGCCAGCAAGCTCGACGCCGGGGCGCGCGACGCCACCACCTACTGCGCCATGGCCAAGCGCTTTGCCACCGATGCAGGCTTTACCGTGGTGAACGAGGCCCTGCAGCTGCACGGCGGCTACGGCTACATCCGCGAATACCCGCTGGAGCGCCTGCTGCGCGACGCCCGCGTGCACCAGATTCTGGAAGGCACCAACGAAATCATGCGCGTCATCATCGCCCGCCGCATGCTCGATGGCGATGCGCCGGAGGCGATTCGCTGATGCCCCAGCGCTCGCCAGAACGCTCTGTTTTTGATAGCTGCCTGCGCTTACCCATCAAGCGCTAGCGGCCTATTTCACTCAAGGCCATGGCCACCCGCCCACTCAGCGACGAAACCCTGCACCTCATCGGCGCCCTGCGCACGGCCCTGGCGCAGCGCAGCGATGTGGACGAGCGCACCATGTTTGGCTGCTACTGCTTCTTTGTAGACGGCAAGCTGTGCATGGGCGTGAAGGGCGAAGAGTTGCTGGTGCGCCTGCCGCCAGATCGCCATGGCGAATTTCAAGAGATGCAGAACACCCGCGAACTCTCGCCCGGCGGCGGTATGCAAGGCTACTTCTGGGTAGAGCCCAACGGCTACGCCACCCGCGCGCAGTGGAGCTTCTGGCTGGACGAAGCCCTGGCCTACAACCCGCGGGCCAAGGCATCGCCGCGCCGCAAGCCCACGCTAGCGAAAACAGTAGCCAACACTGCGCCCAAGGCAGCGGCCAAAAAGTCAGCCACCGCGCCGAAGGGGCCATCAGGAAAAGCAGGCAACGCAGGCAAACGGCACAGCATTTTTGACGAGGACGACTGATGCAGAGCAATCACAGTCAAAAAGGCCTACAGCGCTTATCCAACAAGCGCCAGCAGCTACCAATTCAATAGCAATCACTTTTCACTTCACCTTAGACCGACCACAGGAGACAACACATGAAAATCGCATTCATCGGCCTCGGCAACATGGGCGGCCCCATGGCACACAACCTGCACAAGGCAGGCCACGAAGTGCGCGCGTTTGACCTGTCCCAACCCGCCCGCGACAAGCTGGCCGCAGACGGCGTGCCCATCGCCGCCGACGCCAAAGCCGCCGTGCAAGGCGCCGAAGTCGTCATCACCATGCTGCCCGCCAGCCAGCATGTGGAAGGCCTGTTCCTGGGCGCGGGCGACCTGCTGGCCCAGCTACCCGCAGGCACGCTGATCATCGACTGCTCCACCATCGCAGCCGCCACCTCCCGCAAAGTGGCCGAGGCCGCCCAAGCCAAAGGCGTGGCCTTTATCGACGCCCCCGTGTCGGGCGGCACCGGTGGGGCCATTGCAGGCACCCTCACCTTCATGGTGGGCGGCGACGCGGCTGACCTGGAACGCGCCCGCCCCATCCTCGAAAAAATGGGCGCCAACATCTTCCACGCAGGCGCCGTGGGCGCAGGCCAAACGGCCAAGATCTGCAACAACATGCTGCTGGGCATCTTGATGGCAGGCACCAGCGAGGCTATCGCCCTGGGCGTAGCCAACGGCCTGGACCCCAAGGTGCTGAGCGAAATCATGCGCCGCAGCTCGGGCGGCAACTGGGCGCTGGAGAAGTACAACCCCTACCC
>ERZ650300.391-NODE-391-length-26040-cov-19.551280_pt1 | contig 26040 bp, 14 predicted proteins | sample MGYA00376236_ERZ650300 | MGnify/ENA primary metagenome ERZ650300 (study PRJEB26733, sample SAMN07839303) | wastewater metagenome | biome: urban; feature: wastewater treatment plant; material: waste water | place: USA: North Carolina | collected 2016-04-28 ...
AGGACACCGCCCTTTCACGGCGATAACCGGGGTTCGAATCCCCGTGGGGACGCCACTGATTCGACAAAAAAGCCTTCGCTTTGCGAAGGCTTTTTTGCGTCTGTACTCCCCTGTTTTTCGCCCCATTTTCTGTGGTAACGCCTTGCCCATGGCGCAATCCGCCCCACCCGACGTCATCCCACCGCGCTCACTGTTAAATTTATATTCATTAAAAACAAGGCCTTGCTGCACCGCAATACAACACAAAAACCCACTGAAAACCCTACTGCCAGCATGTGCAAATCATGACGTAAGCGTTATGATTGACGTTTGTCGATAACGTCGGAGAGCACGCATGAGCCGCTTTGATTTTCTGCATCCCCCATTTGACGTGCTGACCGCCGGTGAGCGCGACCAGGTGGAAAAAGCGGTTGATATCGTGTTCCACCCCAACGAAGACGTCATCCTCGCCCCCGGCCAGTCGGTGGATGCCCTGTATATGGTGATCAAGGGCATTGTCCGCGAAGTCTCCGACGATGGCGAAATCATCGCCGTCTACCACAGCAACGACACCTTCGACGCCCGCGCGCTGATTGCCGGGCAATCCGTCCACCGTTTTGAAGTGCACGAAGAAGCCCTGGTGTTCTCGCTGCCCAAAGAACTGGTGATGGGGCTGATCGAATCCAACCCGGTGTTTGGCGCGTTTTTCTTCCAGAGCGTGTCCGAAAAATTCTCCGCCATGGCCCAGCGCTCGGGCAACCGCGAGCTGCAAACCCTGCTCACCGCCACCGTGCGCGAAGCCTGTGTGAAAACCCCGGTGTTTCTCGATGGCGCACAAACCGTGCTGGACGCCGCCCAGGCGATGAAGCGCCACCGCGCCAAGTCCATTCTGGTGCGCGCGGGCGAACGCATCGGCATTTTTACCGCCAGCGATTTTCGCGACATCATCCTCACCGGTACCCCGGCCAGCGCCACACTGGCCGACACCGCGCACTTCAATCTGGTGACCACCGACGCGGGCGACTATCTGTTCAACGCCCTGCTGACCATGACCCGCCACAATATCCAGCGCGTGGTGGTCACCGAAAACGGCCAGCCCATTGGCGTGCTGGAGCAAATCGACCTGCTGTCGTATTTCTCCAACCACTCGCACCTGATTGCCCAGCAAATCGAGCTGGCCGACTCGCTGGACACCCTGAAGAGCGTGGCCGCACAGATCGACCGGCTGGTGGGCGTGCTGTCCAGCCACGGCGTGAAAGCCCCGCAACTGGCGCGGCTGGTGCAAACGCTGAACGCCCAGCTGTTTGCCCGCGCCTGGAAGCTGATCGCCCCGGAAGAGCTGGTGGAAAACAGCTGCCTGATCGTGATGGGCAGCGAAGGCCGTGGCGAACAAATCATCAAGACCGACCAGGACAACGCGCTGATTCTGCGCGACGGCTTCAGCCACCCCTATCTGGAAGACGCCTGCGCGCGCTTCTCGGAAGCGCTGATCGAATTTGGCTACCCGCCCTGTCCGGGACAAATCATGGTCAACAACCCGCTGTGGCGCAAACCGCAGGGCGAATTCCAAGATCAACTCTACCGCTGGGTGTACCTGCCGGACGCCGACGCGCAAATGAACCTGGCCATTTTTGTCGATGCCGAAGCCGTGGCCGGCGACGCGGCGCTCTTGCTCCAGGCCAAGGACTATCTGCGCTCGATCATGTCCGACGATGTCGGGTTTTTCCTGCGCTTTGCCCGCGCTATCGAGCAGTTCGACACCCCGCTTGGCCTGTTCTCGCAGTTGCTGACCAAGTCGCAAGGCGGCGTGGCCACGCTGGATCTGAAAAAAGGCGGCATCTTCCCCATCGTGCACGGCATCCGCGCCATGGCGCTGGAGTACAAACTGGAAGCCAGCAACACGCTGGAGCGCATCAAGCTGCTGGTGGATCAGGGCAACCTGGAATCCCAACTGGGCCACGACACCGCCGAGGCGCTGAGCTTCTTGCTGGAAATGCGCCTGAAAGCCGGGCTGGATATGCTGGCCAACGGCAAGACGCCGAGCAATCAGATTCAGCCAGACCGGCTGTCCACGCTGGAGCGCGACTTGCTCAAGGACGCGCTGGCGGTGGTCAAACGCTTCAAGACCACCATTCGCCACCACTTCAAGATGACCGGGTTCTGATATGCTGGCCGCGCTGAAAACCGCCTGGGCGCGCAAGCGCCTGTCCTCTCCCGACTATGCCCACCTGTTCGACGGCCACCCCGACGAAATGGTCAGCGTCGATTGCGAAACCACCAGCCTGAACGTGCGCGAAGCCGAGCTATTGTCGATTGGCGCGGTGCGCATTCGCGGCAACCGCGTGCTGACCAGCGAATCGTTTTATATGCTGGTCAAGCCCGAACGCCTGCCCGAAGGCGCCAGCGTGGCGGTGCACGGTCTGCGCCCGATTGATGTCTCCAACGGCGTACCGCCGATGGAAGCGGTGAAGGCGCTGCTGGACTTTATCGGCGGCCGCCCGCTGGTTGGCTACTATCTGGAATACGACGTCGGGGTGCTGAACAAATACGTCAAAGGCCTGCTGAATATCGGCCTGCCGCAACAGCAGATCGAAGTCTCCGGCCTGTATTACGACTGGAAGCTCAAGCAAAACCCGGATGCTTACATCGACCTGCGCTTGCAGCCGATGCTGGACGAGCTGGAAATCCCCACCCTGGCGCGCCACGATGCGCTGAACGACGCCATCACCGCGGCGATGATCCTGCTGGCTATGCGCCAGCGCGGGGCGAAAGTATAGCCCGCGCCTGGCTTGTATTGGGATTGAACTGACTCTGCAGACGCCGCACCAGCGACAACAGACTTGCGCCATAAAAAAACCGCCGCGTCGGTTGACGCGGCGGCGAGGCGCGGGCGGAGTGTCAGCGCAATCAGGCCGACAGTTCCAGCATCAGCGCGTTGATGCGTTTGACAAAGCCGGCCGGGTCGCTCAGTTGGCCGCCTTCGGCCAGCAGCGCCTGATCAAACACGATGTGGGCGAGGTCGGCAAAGCGGGTGTCCTGGCTGCGCGAGGCGTCGAGCTTTTTCACCAGCGGGTGTTCCGGGTTGATTTCCAGAATCGGCTTGCTCACCGGCACATCCTGGCCGGCGGCCTTGAGCATGCGCTGCAAGTGGTTGCTCATGGCGAATTCGTCCACCACCAGGCAGGCGGGCGATTCGGTCAGGCGGTGGGTGACGCGCACTTCCTTGACGGTGTCTTTCAGCGTGTCGCTCAGCGCGTCCACCAGCGGTTTCATCGCTTCTTCGCTGGCTTTCTGGCTGGCTTTTTCGCTTTCGTCTTCCAGCGCGCCCAGGTCCAGCGCGCCGCGCGCCACCGACACCAGGTTCTTGCCGTCGAACTCGGTCAGGTGCGAGGTCACCCATTCGTCCACGCGGTCGGTCAGCAGCAGCACTTCCACGCCCTTCTTGCGGAACACTTCCAGGTGCGGGCTGGCCAGGGCGGCGGTGTAGCTGTCGGCGGTCAGGTAGTAAATCTTGTCCTGCTCCGGCTTCATGCGGCCCAGGTAGTCGGCCAGGCTGACGGTTTGCCCATCGTTGCCGGTGTGGGTGGAGGCAAAGCGCAGCAGTTTGGCGATGCGCTCGCGGTTGGCAAAGTCCTCGCCCACGCCTTCTTTCAGCACCTGGCCGAATTCTTTCCAGAAGGTGGCGAACTTGTCGGCCTGGTTTTCCGCCAGGTCTTCCAGCATGGCCAGCACTTTTTTCACGCAGCCGGCGCGGATGGCGTCGATGTCTTTATTGCCTTGCAGCAGCTCACGGCTGACGTTCAGCGGCAGGTCGGCCGAATCAATCACCCCGCGCACAAAGCGCAGGTATTGCGGCATCAGCTTGTCGGCGTCGTCCATGATGAACACGCGGCGCACATACAGCTTCACGCCGTGGCGGGCGTCGCGGTCATACAGATCAAACGGCGCGCGCGCCGGCAGGTAGAGCAGCTGGGTGTATTCCTGACGGCCTTCCACCCGCGCGTGCGTCCAGGCCAGCGGGTCGCTGTAGTCGTGGGCGACGTGCTGGTAAAACGCCTTGTATTCTTCGTCGGTGATTTCGCTCTTGGCGCGCGCCCACAGGGCCGAGGCCTTGTTCACCGTCTCCCAGCCGGCCGGCTGGGTTTCCTTGCCGTCTTCGTCGGTGACGGCGGCGGTGGGCATTTCGATCGGCAGGGTGATGTGGTCGGAGTACTTGCGGATGATTTGCTTGAGCCGCCATTCGTCCAGCAGCTCGTCTTCGCCTTCGCGCAGGTGCAGCACGATGTGCGTGCCGCGCGGGGCGTCGGTGGTTTCCAGCGTGTAGTCGCCTTCACCGCTGGATTCCCAGCGCACGCCTTCGCTGGCCGGCAGGCCGGCGCGGCGGGTGGTCAGCGTGACTTTGTCGGCGACGATAAAGGCTGAATAAAAGCCCACGCCAAACTGGCCAATCAGGTTGGCATCCTTGCGCGCGTCGCCGGTGAGTTTTTCAAAGAAGGCGCGGGTGCCGGATTTGGCGATGGTGCCAATATTGTCGATCACCTCATCGCGGCTCATGCCGATGCCGTTGTCGATCAGGGTCAGCGTGCGCGCCTCGCGGTCCACGCTCAGGCGGATGCGCAGCTCGCTGTCCTGCTCGTAGAAATCCGGCTTGTCCAGGGCTTCAAAACGCAGCTTGTCGGCGGCGTCCGAGGCGTTGGAAATGAGTTCACGCAGGAAAATTTCCTTGTCCGAATACAAGGAGTGAATCATCAACTGCAACAGTTGTTTGACTTCTGCCTGGAATCCGAGGGTTTCCTTTTGAGTGCTCATGATGTGCTTGATGTCGTGGTTGAGTGAAGACCTTTCGCAAATAGGGGGCATGTGACGAATTTCAATGCCTGACGCAGACAAAATATGCAGGATAGAACCATGCGGCTGCGCGCGGGATGAAGCCCTGCTCAGCGCCCAGGAAGATCTTGTCAGGCACGCTTACGGAAACTCAGCCAGCCATTGCGCCACCACATCATCCGGGTAACCACGGTGAAAATGCCGACGCCATGGGTAGGCTGGCTGACCGCTGCCGTCCCTGAGCTTGATTTGCGAGGTAGGGCACACCACCTTGGCCGGCACGCCAGCGGCCACCATATCGGCCTCGACATCACGCGCCACCGAGCTGTGCGCGCCAATCAGCACGCCTTCGTGAATGGTCACGCCCGGCAGCACCACCGACAGCGTGGCGATGGCCACGAAATCCTTGACTGTCACCCCCAGCATCATGTCGCTGGGTGGATGCGGGTCGTTGGTCAGCACTACATACGGGAAGATCCACACATAGTTGCCGATTTTGGAATGCTGGCCGATGTGTACATTGCTGTGAAAACGCACATGGTTGCCAATCTCGCAGCTACCCTGAATGTCCGACAAGGTGCCGATCTGCAGATTGGCGCCAGCATGGGTGGCTTCGCGCACGGTAACCCGATGGCCAGTGACCAGACGATCGCCAAACGACGATCCGGCATAAAACACCGAATGACTGCGAATCAGGCTGTCCCGACCAATAGTCAGCGGGCCACTGGCGCCACGAAACACCGGATGCCCCAGCTCGCAATGCGAGCCAATCACCGTATTGTCACCAATACAGACATTGGCATGAATGACGGTGTACGGGCCGACGGTGACATTGGCGCCCAGTTGAGCCTCAGGATGAATGATGGCGCTGGGATGAATCGACAGCAGGCCAGCTTCACGCTGGGCACGTTGCTCGACCAACCCGGCTACCCAAGTGCTTTTATCCTGGCTAAGGATGTCCAGCGTGCGTCGTTCGCTGGCAGGGTTCAACGCCACGGCCGCGCGCAGCATTTCGTCGTTCGACTGCGCCAGCGCATGCAGGGTGTCTGCTGGGGTGTCCTGGCTGTTGGCCAGACTAAGATCCGGATGCATAGGGCTTCTCCGTGAAAGGCCCAATGGGTATATCACATCCGCAGGGGCCAGAACAATGCGACATGGCCAGGATGGACTCCCGGGACAGTTGACGACAGCCACACGGTCGCGGACACTGCCCGACTGGTTTCGCTGCGGTGCACAAGAGCCGGCTTGGTGCGTCCGCCAGAGGCATGCCAGAGAAAAAATCAGGAAGCCATCAGGGAAGATGGTGGGCCCGGTGGGGTTCGAACCCACGACCAAAGGATTATGAGTCCTCTGCTCTAACCGACTGAGCTACAGGCCCGCAAGAAGGGGGATAGATGGCGAAAACGCCCATCTGACAAGCGTTCACGATTCTAGCATATTTTTACTTTTGCGCCACGTGACCCGTGTCAGCGTCATGTGCCAGTCCGGGCCGCCAAGGATGCGGGAAAAACGCCTGTTCAATTAGGCATGTGCTTTGCTTTCCCGCACATTACAACAGATAACATTCGAACACGCGTCTTACTCTCGCTGAAAAGCGCCCGGCACAGGGCGTACCAAGCCAGACCGCACCCGGGAAGTGCGGTCAGCAACATTCCGATGTTGCCTTGGCAGCCAGATTAAGCCGCCCTAAAAAATGCAGACCGAGAGGGAAACTCGATATGGCACTTGCCAGCATGCGCATGGCGCTCAGCGACCGCGAACGACGATGGCTGCCCTGGTTGGGCAAGACCGGCAAACTGTCGATGCGCTGGGCCACCTTCCTGAACCGCCACCGGCTGGAAGGGCTTGAGCAATCATTCACCGGTATTGCCGAAACCCGGGTGAACATCCTGCAACAATGGGCGCAGGAGCAATGGCAGCACCTGGACGCGCTGGCCGACCAACTGGCAGAAGGCATGCCGCAGGTGGATGCAGACATCCTGCGTTTTCGCCATCAACTGGCCGATGCCTTTTCCGAGCTATTTGTCATTGATGCGCGTGGCGTGGTGCTGGCTTCCACCGCCAGCAACCGCGAAGGCCGCCAGGACTTGCCGGCCGCCGCCGTGGCGCGCGGCGTGCAGCAGCGCTTTTTGCACGGCCCGTATGTCGATCCGGTGACGCTGGCGCTGGGCCCGAGCACGTCCAAATTTCACGACGCCGTCACCCTGATGTTTTATCAGCCGCTGCTGCAAAACGGCCAGCCGGTGGGCGCCGTGTGCGGCCGCGTGCCCAACGACGTGGTCAGCGACCTGATCCAGCGCGAAGCCGGGCATATCTTTCATGAATCCGGCGACAACTATCTGTTCATGGCCAAGTCGGCGTTTGATCCCAACATCGCCCCCGGCACCGCCTTGTCCCGCTCGCGCTTTGAAGACAAAACCTTCTCGCTGGGCGACAACCTCAAGGACGGCATCCGCACCGCCTGGGGCGTGGTGCGCGTGCAGCAACACACTGAATTTGAACTGGTGTTCAACGACCCGGCCACCGGCCAGCTGCACCCTGGCGTGCGCGAAACCATCCGCTGTGGCGAGAACCTGTTTGTCACCTACCCCGGCTATTCCGACTACCGGCATATTCCGGTCATCGGCCGGGGGGTCACCTTCCAGCTGCCGGGCTCGCCCGACACCTGGGGCATGATGTGCGAAGCCGACCTGGAAGAAGTCTACCGCCACCGCACCATCAGTTACCGGCTGACCCGGCTTTATATCACCACCATGCTCATTACCTGGGCAGCCGCCAGTGGCATGGACGCGGTATTTGATCTGGATTTGCACTCTCGTAGTGCAGTTGCGTTAATGGCGCACTTATTTGGTGCATGGCTGTTTCTCACCTTTGGCACCCGCAAGCTGACCAACCGCTTCCGCCAGATGATCCGCATGGTGCGCACCATTGCCGAAGGCGGGGGCGATTTGCGCCAGCGGCTGGACCGCAGCACCGGCCGCACCGACGAACTCACCGTCATGGCGCAATGGTTCAACAGCTTTATCGACAACCTCGAAGGCATCGTGCGCCGGGTGATCCACACCTCCAACGAGCTGTCCACCACCAACCAGGTGATGCAGCGCGGCCACCAGGACACCCGCGACACCACCCACTCGGTGCTGGGCCTGATGGACGATATGTTCGCCTCGCTGGCCGGCCAGATGCGCGAAATCGACGCCGCCAATCTGTCCGCCGTGGAAATGAAGCGGCTGATGCAAGAGATGATGGAAGCCGCCAGCCAGCAAGTGTCGCTGGTGCGCCAGCGCTCGCAAGGCATCCGCGACTCGGTGGCCGAATCCAGCCGCACGCTGACCCAGCTGGAAACCAGCACGGTAGAAATCGGCCGCGTGGTGGGCGTGATCAGCGAAATCGCCGACCAGACCAATCTCTTGGCGCTGAACGCGGCGATTGAAGCCGCCCGCGCGGGTGAACAAGGGCGCGGCTTTGCCGTGGTGGCCGATGAGGTGCGCAAGCTGGCCGAACGCACCAGCAAGGCCACCGGCGAAATTCGCGGCATGATCGAAGGCGTGCAAACCCAGGCCCACGGCGCCGTGCAAAGCATGGGGGTGGGCATGCGCGAAATGGAAGAAGGCCTGAAACTGGCCGAAGAAACCGCCTCGGACAACGGCGAAGTGCATCGGCTGGTCGAACAATTGTTCCACGCCATCGACGGCATCGCCGCCACCAGCCGCGCGCACAACGACAAGGTCAAACAAGTCAGCGACGCCACGCAAAGCACCAGCCAGGTGCTGGCCGAAACCGGCCACACCACCCAGCAAACGCTGTTTGCCTCCAACCGCCTGCAACAACTGGTCAATCAGTTCAAGGTGGGCTGAGCGCCAACCCGCCGCGCCACTCCCCGCGCGGCGGGCCTCCCCTGCATCCTTGGCGTCAGTCCATCGCTTTGCTGATGCTGCAAGCGCTCATGCCGGGCGCGTCTTGGCTTTTCGTCCCCGCCACCACGCCGCCACGCCCTCCAGATAGCTATACACCACCGGGGTGACGATCAGCGTCAGCACGGTGGAGCTCACCATGCCGCCAATCACCGCGTGGGCCATGGGCGCGCGGGTTTCGGCGCCTTCGCCCAGCGCCATGGCCAGCGGCAGCATGCCAAAAATCATGGCAAAGCTGGTCATCAGAATCGGGCGCATGCGCACGCGGCCGGCTTCCAGCAGCGCGTCGTGCAGCGACATGCCTTCGCGGCGCGCCTGGTTGGCGAAATCCACCAGCAGAATGCCGTTTTTCGCCGCCAGGCCCATCAGCATGATCACGCCGATCACCGAGAACAGGTTCAGCGTGCTGCCCCACAGCAGCAGCCCCAGCATCACGCCGATGATGCCCAGCGGCAGCGACATCATGATGGCCAGCGGCTGGCTGAAGCTGCGGAACTGCGCCACCAGAATCATGTAAATAAAGATCACGCCAATCGCCAGCGCCTGCACCGCATAGCTGAACGATTCGGCCATGTCCTTGCTTTGCCCGCCGTGGTCAAAACGATAGCCGGGCGGCAGCGGGGTGTCTTTCAGCAGTTGGTCGATGGCCTGGAACACCTGGCGGGCGTCCTTGCCCTGGATATTGGCGGTGAGGGTGACTTCGCGCGCCTGGTCCATGCGGTCGATCTGGCGCGGGGTGGTGGACACTTTCACGTCGGCCACGGTGGACAGCGGAATCATGCGCGCCTGGCCGTCGGCGTCGCGCTGGTCGCTGGCCACGGTGAGCACGTCCAAAAGCTCAGTCGAGCGGGCGTCGCGCGGGATTTGCACGCGCACATCGTAGTTTTCGCCATCCGGGGCTTCCCAGGTGGTGGCGGTGGTCCCGGCCAGCAGGGTGGACAGCGTGGCGCCCACGCGGTCCAGATTCACGCCCGCGCGGGCGGCGGCGTCGCGCTTGACCTCCACCGACAGCGCCGGGTCGGCGTCGTCAAAGCTGGATTCCACATCGCTGACATGCGGGATGGCGGCCAGCTTGCCGCGCAGCTGGTTGGCGATGACGGCCAGGGTGGCAAAGTCGGCGCCGCGAATGCCCACGCGCACCGGCTTGCCGCCGCCGCCCGGCCCGCCCTCGGCTTCAATCGATTCCAGCTGCACGCCGGCCAGTTGGGTGATGTCCTGGCGGATGGGGGCAAACAGGGCAAACACGCTGCGTTCACGCTCGGCCTTGGGGGTGGTGAACACGCGCAGGGTGGCCTGGTTGCGCCCGGCGGCAAACCCGCCGCCAATATTGCTGTACACGTCCTTGATTTCTGGCTGACGGCGCAGCAGGGCTTCCACCTCGCGCGCCTTGGCTTCGGTGTATTCCAGCGATGAACCGGGCGCGGTCTTGAATTTGACGATGAATTTGCCGGTGTCGCTCTTGGGCACAAACTCGCCGCCCACCACGGGCGCCAGCAGCAGGCTGCCGACAAACAGCGCGCTGGCGGCGGCCAGCGTGGTTTTGCGGTGGGCCAGCGCCCAGGCCAGCGCGCGGGCGTAGCGTTCGGCCTGGCGGTCCATCCACGCTTCAAAGCGCGCCAGCGCCTGCGCCAGGCGGCCGCGCGCGGCGGCCCCGGCGGCGTGCGGGTCGTGCCAGATCGACGACAGCATCGGGTCGAGGGTAAAGCTCACCAGCAGTGAGATCAGCACCGCCACGGTGACGGTCAGGCCAAATTGCTGGAAAAACTTGCCAATAATCCCGCCCATAAAGCCCACCGGCAGGAACACCGCCACCACGGTCAGCGTGGTGGCCAGCACCGCCAGGCCGATTTCTTCGGTGCCGTCCACCGCCGCCTGGTAATGCCCCTTGCCCATGCGCGCATGGCGGACGATGTTCTCCCGCACCACGATGGCGTCGTCGATCAACAGGCCAATCGACAAGGACAGCGCCAGCAGGGTCATCACATTCAGGGTGAAGCCCGCCACGGCGATGGCGAACAGCGTGCCAATCAGCGCAATCGGCAAGGTCAGCCCGGTGATCACCGTGCTGCGCCACGAGGCCAGAAACACAAACACGATCAGCACGGTCAGCGCCGCGCCTTCCAGCAGGGTCATCTTGACGTCGGCCAGCGAGTTTTTCACCTGGCGGGATTGATCTTTAATGACGGTCAGCGTCATGCCGGCGGGCAGATTTTTGCGCAACTCGTCCAGCGCGGCGTACACCCCGGCCGAGGTGTCCACCACATTGGCGCCGCGCGCGCTCTTGATTTCGATGGACAGCGCGCGCTGGCCGTTGATCAGCGCCAGCGAGTTGTATTCTTCCTGGCCGTCCAGCACCTGGGCGACGTCGTCCAGCCGGATCGGCGCGCCATTGCGCACGCCGACGGTGATCTGGCCAAACGCCTCGGGCGAGGCCAGTTTGCCGGACAGGCGCACCGAATAATCGCGGTTGATGTCCTGCACCCGACCGGCCGGAAAATCCTGATTGGCGTTGCGCAGGGCGTTGACCACTTCGGTGGTGTCCAGCCCCAGCGCCTGCATGCGGTAGGGGTCGATATGCACGCGCAACTCGCGCTTGACGCCGCCCACCAGCTGCACTTCGCCCACGCCGGGCACGGTTTGCAGGCGCTTGCGCACCACCTGGTCGGCGTGGGTGGTCAGCGTGCGCGGGCTGGCGCTGGCCGAGGCGACAATCACCGTCATCATCGGGTCGTCGTTGGGGTTGACCTGATTGACGGTAGGCACGCCGATTTCGCGGCGAAAGCGCCCCTGCACGCCGGCCACTTTGTCGCGCACATCCTGCACGGCGCGGTTGGGGTCGATGGTGAGCACAAACTCGACCACCACCACTGACGAGCCTTCAAACGAATACGAGCGGATGTTTTTCACGCCATTGATGGCGTTGACCGCTTCTTCCAGCGGCCGGGTGACTTCGCTTTCCACCACGCTGGGCGCAGCGCCCGGATAGCCCACGGTGACCACCGCCACCGGAAAACGAATATCGGGAAACTCCTCCACCGAGAGCCGCTGCCAGGAAAACAAACCCAGCACGACAATGGCCAGCATGGCCACCGCCGCCAGATAGGGGTTGCCAATCGCCACACGGGTCAGCCACATCGCGCCGCCCCCTTATTTGCCGACGGCCGGCGCTTGCACGCGGTCGCCCGCCTGCACGCCCAGCACCCCGGCCAGCAACACGCGCTCGCCGTCTTGCAGGCCGGCGACAATCTGCACGCGGTTGGCGGCGTCGTCGCGCACGCCCAGCGTCACCGCCTGGCGCACGGCCTTGTCGCCCACCAGCTTGAGCACCCAGGGCTGGGTGCTGGCGGCGTCGCGGATGGCGGGAATCGGCAGCGACAACGCCTGGCCGGCGTCGCGCAGCAGCAGCGCGCCCTGGGCGAACTGGCCGCCGCGCAGCTGGCCGTCGCGGTTGTCCACGGCGATGAACACATTGAAACTGCGCGTGCCGGCCAGCGCCACCGGGTTGATGCGCGCCACCTGGCCGGCAAACTCACGCGCGCCGCCCTCTACGGTAAAGCGGGCGCGCTGGCCGATGGCGATGCGGGCAATTTGCCGCGCCGGCACGCTGGCGGCGATTTCCAGCTGGGTGAGGTCGGCCAGGGCAAACAATTTGCCGTTCACCGCCACCCGCTGGCCCAGATTGATGGCGCGTTCGTGAATCACCCCGGCAAACGGCGCGCGGATCACCGTGTCTTCCAGCGCCTTGCGCGCCCGCGCCAGTTGGGCTTCTTGTGCGCGCAGCTGGGCCTGGCTGACCTGAAAATTGCTGTCCAGCTCGTCAAACGCCAGTTTGGAGATAAAGTTCTGCGCGTACAGCTCGCGTTGTTTTTCCAGCTTTTGCCGGGCCAGCGCCAGCCGCGCGCGTTCGGTGGCCACCAGCGCGGCCTGCTCGTTCACCCGCTCTTGCAGGTCGGCGGCCTCCAGCCGCGCCAGCACCTGGCCGGCGCGCACCGCCTCGCCCTCGCGCACGCTGACTTCCACCGCCACGCCTTCGGTGCGCGCCGCCAGCGTGGTGGCGCGCAGGGCTTGCAAGGCGCCAGTGAACGACAGGCGTTCGGCCAGCGGCGCGCGGCTGGCGACGGCCAGGTCCTGCGGAGAGAGTTTCAATGCCGGACGAGCCGCAGGCGGAGCATCAGTGGCAGCCAGCACCAGGGCGCTCAGCATGCACAGCAGCGCCAGCAGCGCAGCGCGGAGTGAAAAAACAGAAGAAGTCATGGTGTGAGTGTTCTGGGCAAAGGAGCCGTGGGTAGACGTTGCAAAACGGCCAAAAGTTTGCGGCGTTTACATAAGACTTGGCAAGTGCTGAAGATTTCCATTGATTGCATAAAAAATACAGCAATTCATGCCATATGATTATTTTACCGACAATTACCCGGTAATCCGGGCAAAAAACCGGTGGGTGGCTTGTTTGACCTGCCCCGCCTCCCTAGAATACTGCGGCATTGCCGCCCACGGCCAGGGCTCTCCCCTGAGCCATCGGCGAGTTCAACGGGGAACCTGCATATTATGGAAGAGTTGGAACCAAGACACCTGATGGTGGGCGTTCCGCTGCCTTGGGACATCTACACCAAGGGCAACCGGCTGATTTTGCGCAAAGGCAATATGATTCTCAACGACAAGCAGCGCGATCAACTGCTGAAGTTGGGGCTGTATGTGCGCAGCGTGGCCACGCCCGAGGATTACACCGCGCCCAAACCTGTCAACGAGCCATTCAACCCCTTCCGCCGGCTGGATCAGGTATACGCTTCGCTGGACGCGATGCTGGCGCGCCCGGCCAGTTTCCGTCATGAATTCGGCAAGCGCATCCGCTCGCTGGCGGTGGTGGTGGACGAAACCGTGCAAAAAGCACCAGATGCTTGTATTGGCTCGATTTTTTTGCTGCCGTTCACCAATTATTCTTCTGCGCATTCCTTGCATGTGAGTATTCTGCTGGCCATCCTGATGCAGCGTCTGGGGCTGACCCTGCCCGAGCGCATCAGCCTGCTGTCGGCGGCGCTGACCATGAATATCGGCATGTACGAGGTGCAAAATCAGCTGTATCACCAGGCGCTGCCGCTGTCGGACAATCAGCGCATGGAAATCGACCATCACCCGGAAGAATCCGTGCGCATCCTGCAGGATTGTTTTGTCGGCGATGAACTCTGGCTGCGCGTGGTGCTGGAACACCACGAAAACTGGGAAGGCTCAGGTTATCCATACAAGATGACCAAAGAAGAAATCCACCCGCTGTCGCACCTGCTATACCTGGCCGATGTGGTGGGCGCCAAACTGACGCCGCGCCGCTACCGCGACCCGGTGCGCCCCAATGTGGCCTTGTCGCAGGTGTTCATGAACCGTGGCAAATCCATCGACATGCAATATGCCGCACTGCTGGTGAAAGAACTGGGCATTTACCCGCCAGGCTCGTATGTGCGCATCCGCAATGGCGATGTGGCCTTGGTCACCCACCGCGGCGCCAATGCCAGCACCCCCAGGGTGATGAGCATCGCCAGCGGCCAGGGCATGCCCTATGCCATGCCGATTCCGCGCGACACCCGTTCGGCTGAATTCGGCATCGAAACTTCATTGCCAGCGGCGGATTCGATCAAGATCACCAATCTGTCCAAGATTTGGGGTTACGTGCTGGCCTGACAATCTGTCTGTGTGCTTGGCCCTGCCGTTGCCTACCTCGGCGTGGCGGGTTAACTGTGCGACGCCAGATGGCGTCCATACAACCAGGCGGCACGGACAAAACCAGCACGGTGATCTGGCCAGGTGGGCGTTCGGAGCTAAGAGTCGCTCACAAAACTCAGCGAAGCGCCCCTGGCTAGGCGTGTGACCGCAGACAGTACAACAAAGTACGGCAAGGTCACACAACAACGACAGGGGGTTTTGTTAGCGGCTCTAAGCCGATGGAGATGGCGTATGCCTGTGTGCCCATGTACACCGGATATGCCCATGGCGAATGTTGTTCTGCTGATGATTTACACAAACAGCAAACGTAAAAACACGTAAAATCCGTATGACTGTACTTTTTTCCTGTTCTGCCTAAAAAATACGCGGCAGCGGAAAGCCCCTCTCTGACAATCAGTTAGCGCATTTATCCACAGCCAGTGCACAACACTGTCCGCACTGAATGGGGATCAAGTCAGCGTATCTTCCCGAGGCGGCCGGCTGTTCGTTGCTCTGCCTGTTGCCTGTTTCTGATTCGTGTCCAAACCCATGAAGGGTACGCCGTGACCTTGTGGCCCGTATTGTCTCGCATTGTCTGGCCCGGCCTGCTGGCCCTGGGTCTGGCTGGCTGTGACTGGCTGACCCCATCGGTAGATGCCGTGCCTGTGCAATGGTACGAGCCTGTACAGGCACTGGTGGTGGCGCACGATACCGGACGGGTGCGCGCGCTGCGCGAAGTGGAGATCCAGCCCAATGAAAGCGGACGGGTGCAATGGCATCTGCCAGTTGGTGCACGGGTGGCGGCCGGCGATGTACTGGTGCGCTTGCAACCGGATAAAGTGGATCTGGCTCGTGAACATGCCGAAGCGGCACTGGCGGTGGCGCGCGACCAATCCCGACGCACCCAGGGTGCTCTGGCAGAGGCGCGCGACAGCCTGATTCAGGCAAAAACACCTGAACAAATCAAACAAGCGCGCATGCAGCTGGGTTTGGCCCAGGCTGCCGAACGTGACCAGCAACTGGCCCTGGCACGTGCCGAACTGGCACTCAAGGCAGCTGGACAGGCATTGGCCCGTACCCTGTTGCTGGCGCCATTTGCCGGCATGGTCAGCGATATCTATGCCGGAGTCGGCGAAAAAGTATCGCCAGCCTTACCGTTGATCAGCCTGGCCGATGCAGCCAGCCTGCGCGTGGCAGTAGAGTTTCCGCTGAATCCACAGCTTTCAGTGGGTTTACCCTGCCTGTTGATTCTCGACGCTCACCCAGACGAGCGTCTGCTGGGCGAAATCGTCAATATGACGCCACTGGGCGCCTCCCCCAGGGTCAGTGTGGACGTCCAGGTGCCGGCCCATGCAGCCTGGCCGGTCGATAGTCCGGTGAAGGTGCAATGTCTGCAACGCCGTCCCCACATTGATGAATGGCGCAGCCGTCTGGTCGCCCCCAAGCATGCCTTGCGCGGAGAAGGCCGTCATCGTCAGCTGTGGAAGGTCACGCAAAACCATGTGCAGCGTGTGGAGGTGGAAGCCGGCGCCACACATGGCGATTGGGTAGAGGTACAAGGAGCATTGCACGCAGGCGATCGAGTGGTGCTGGCGCCTTCCGCCAAGCTGACGGATGGCGCCTCGGTGCGTCTGCGCTGACACCATGACCACCGTGCCCGGAGGCGAACACCCTGGCCACTTGTTGACCATTTTTACCCTGCTGTGGCTTGTTCCGTTGCTGACCTGGCGCTTGCACGCGCGCTGGCGGCGGCTGACTGCACGCCAGCGCATCTCGCCGCGGCGCACGCAGATTCACCTGAGCCTGTTCACCACACTGCTGGCCGCCTTGGCTTGGCTATGGCGTGCGCAGCCATCCGTTTTGCTGCATCTGGCCGGCGGCGCGGTGCTAGGTCTGGCGCTGGCCTGGCTGAGCTGGCGGCGCACCCGCCTTGAGCCCACCCGGCAGGGCATTTTTTATCAGCCTGACCGTTGGCTGGGCGGCAGTGTGTTTTTGTTCACCGTCAGCCAGTTGGGCTACCGCATGCTGGAAACGCTGTGGCTGTCGCCTGGCCTGTCATGGGCCGAGGCCAGTGCGCGCGGACTGACGCCTGCCTGCCTGGGATTGTGGCTGACGCACCAACTGGGCTATACGCTGGCGCTGGCCCGCTATCGGCGCCAACGCCTGGCGGCACGCTGACTGTTGCATTCTTGCCGATCGGTACTGCGCCAGACTTGCCGTCGCGGGTTTTTCTGCGTTACTGTCACGCTCATGAATGCCGCTGACCCTGTTCATCTTGTCTGGTTCAAGCGCGATCTGCGCACTGTGGACCACGCCGCCCTGGCCGCCGCCTGTCGCGCCGGGCCGGTGTTGCCGCTGTATATCGCCGAGCCCTCGCTCTGGCAGGCCGACGACGCCTCGGCCTGGCAATGGGGCTTTGTCGAAGAATCCCTGACTGCGCTGGGCAAGGCGCTGGCCGAGTTGGGCCTGCCGCTGTTGCGCCTGCGCGGCGAGGTGGTGGACGTGCTGGAGGCGCTGCGCCAGGCCTTGCCGCTGGCGGCCATTCACAGCCATCAGGAAACCGGCAACGCGCTCAGCTACGCCCGCGACCGCGCCGTGGCGCAGTGGAGCCGCGCGCACGACATCGCCTGGCATGAATACCCGCAAATGGCGGTGTTTCGCGGCGGCAAACGCGGCCACTGGCCCAGCCGGCGCGAGGCCTTTGTCAGCGCCCCGCCAGCCACGCTGCCCGAGCGCATCATCGCCGCCGACATTCCGCCGCTGGCGCACGCGCCGGCGCGCTGGCGACTGTTCGACCCCGGCCCCTGCCGTCGCCAGCGCGGCGGGCGCGGCCTGGCCCTGGCGCTGCTGTCGGGGTTTCTGGATGAGCGCGCCGCGCGCTATCGCCACGGCCTGTCCAGCCCGCTGACTGCGGTGGACGCCTGTTCGCGGCTGTCGCCGCATCTGGCCTGGGGTACGCTGTCGCTGCGCGAAGTCACCCAGGCCACCCGCGCGCGCCTGGCACGACTGGACGCCTTTGACCCGCACGCCCAGCGCCTGGCGCATGGCCTGCACGCCTTTGAATCGCGGCTGGCCTGGCATTGCCACTTTATTCAAAAACTCGAACAGCGCCCCGAGCTGGAACATCACGCCCCACTGGCGGCGGTGGACGCGCTGCGCGCCGACCCCAACCCGCAATGGCTGGCCGCCTGGCGCGACGGCCACACTGGCTATCCGCTGGTGGACGCCTGCATGGCCATGCTGCGCGCCACCGGCTGGCTGAATTTTCGCATGCGCGCCATGCTGATGAGCTTTGCCAGCTATAACCTGTGGCTGCCCTGGCAGCTTACCGGCCAGCACCTGGCGCGCTTGTTTGTCGATTACGAACCGGGCATCCACTGGCCGCAGGCGCAAATGCAGTCTGGCAGCACCGGCCGCAATGCCCTGCGCATTTACGACCCGGTCAAACAGGCGCTGGAGCTGGACCCACACGGCAAATTTGTTGCCCGCTGGCTGCCTGTGCTGGGCAAAGTGCCGCTGGCCTGGCGCTTTGAGCCATGGAAAATGCCGCTGGACGTGCAAATGCACTGCGGCGTGCGCATCGGCCACGACTACCCGGCGCCCTGCGTGCCGTGGGAGCCCACCCAGCGCGCCGCGCGCGAACAGCTGCGCGCCTGCCAGCCACCGCGCGAAGCGCGCATCATCACCCCGGCTGCGCCAGCGCGGCGCAGCCGCCCCCAGCCGGCGGCGCCGCAACAACTGGCGCTGGGGTTTTAGCGCAGCGCAGGGTTTGGTGACAACGCTTAGCGCCCAGCGCGCAGTTGCCGGTTCAGCGCCGACAGCACGGCTTTCAGCGCGGCGGCGACGATATGGCTGTCCACCCCCACGCCAAACACGCCGGCCGATTCGCCCAGGCGCAGCTCCACATAGCACGCCGCGCGGGCGTCGGCGCCTGCGCCGATGGCGTGTTCGTGGTAGTCCAGCACGGTCAGCGGCAGGCCCAGCGCGGCGACAAAGGCGTCAATCGGGCCGTTGCCCTCGCCGTGCAGCGCATACGGTTCGCCCTGGCGGCGCAGGGTGACGCTCAGCCGGGTGCGGCCATCGTCGTCGTGTTGCTGGTGGCTGGCGTAGGCATACGGGGTGTCGATGTCCAGGTATTCGGCGCTGAACAATCGGTGCAGCGCGGCGGCGTCCACCTCGCCGCCAGCGGTGTCGCTGTAGGTTTGCACCACCCGGCTGAATTCAATTTGCAGCCGGCGCGGCAAGGCCAGGCCATAGGTCTGTTGCAGCAGATAACTCACTCCGCCCTTGCCCGACTGGCTGTTGACCCGAATCACCGCGTCGTAGCCGCGCCGCACGTCGGCCGGGTCTATCGGCAGATAGGGCACCGTCCACGCCTGGTCGGCGTGCTGCTGGGCAAAGCCTTTCTTGATGGCGTCCTGATGCGAGCCAGAAAACGCCGTGTACACCAGATCGCCAGCATACGGGTGGCGCGGGTGCACGGGCAGTTGGGTGCAGTCCTCGACCACCGCGCGCACGCGGTCGATGTCAGAAAAATCCAGCCCCGGCGCCACGCCCTGCGAATACAGATTCATCGCCAGGGTGAGCAAGTCCACATTGCCGGTGCGCTCGCCATGGCCAAACAAACAGCCCTCCACCCGCTCGGCGCCGGCCATCATCGCCAGCTCGGCCGCCGCCACCGCCGTGCCACGGTCGTTGTGCGGGTGCACGCTGAGAATCAAGCTGTCGCGGCGCGCCAGATGGCGGTGCATCCATTCGATCTGGTCGGCGTAGGTGTTGGGGGTGGACAGCTCCACCGTGGCTGGCAGGTTGATGATCATCTTGTGCTGCGGCGTCGGCTGCCACACCGCGCTGACCGCATCGCAGACTTCCAGGGCGAATTCCGGCTCGCAGGCGGAGAAGGTTTCTGGCGAGTATTCAAACACCCACTCGGTGTCCGGGCAACGCGCGGTCAGGGCGCGAATCTGCTCGGCGCCGCGCACCGCCAGCGCCTTGACGCCAGCGCGGTCGCTATTGAACACAATGCGGCGAAACGCCGGGGCGATCGGGTTGTACAGATGGACAATGGCGCGGCGCGCGCCATGCAGCGCTTGAATGGTGCGGGCAATCAAATCCTCGCGCGATTGCGTCAGCACGCTCAGCGTCACATCCGCCGGCACGGCGTCTTGTTCGATCAACTGGCGGACAAAATCAAAATCGGTTTGCGAGGCCGATGGAAACGCCACTTCGATTTCCTTGAAGCCAATCTCCACCAGCAGGGCAAACAGCTGCCGCTTGCGCGCCGCCGACATCGGCTCGATCAGCGCCTGATTGCCGTCGCGCAGGTCGGTGCTCAGCCAGACGGGCGGCGTGCGGGTGATCTGGTTGGGCCATTGCCGGTCGGGCAAGGCCAGCGGGACAAAAGCCGGGTATTTGTGCTGGGGTTGGCGCAACATTGAGGGTTCTCCTGTGGTGGTGGGCAATGCGCGACCCTCCCGGCGGGCCTGATGGGCGCGCAGGATGGGGCGTGTTGTGTGGGTTGCTCAGTGCATATGCAGCGCCTGGGCGCGCGCCAGCGCTTGCGCCGGCACACTCAGCCGCACCGGGTAGCGCGCGGCGTGAATGTCCAGCGTGGCGGCCAGCGCCGGCAGCGGCGCGGCGTGTTCGCCAGACAGCGCGCCATCCAGCTGGCGCGCGCCAGCGCTGAGCGCGGCCAGGGCATTGGCCAGCGCCAGGCCGTGGCGGTTGTGGCAACGCGCGCCCAGGCACACTTCGCTGCCCAGCCGGGCGCGCAGGCGGCGCAGGGTTTCCGCCCATTGCTCGGGCACCCAGTGCAAGCCGGCGTCGTCCAGCGTCAGGCTGTCGGCGCCCAGCGCCGTCGCCTGGCGCAAGGCGTGCAGCCAGTCGGCGGGCCACTCGGCGCGCACCGGCAGGCGCAAGGCGGCGCGCAGGCCCAGTGCGTCCAGCAGGCGCAGGCAGCGGCGCAGTTCGTCGGCGTCGGGCGGGTGGGCGTCCAGACACAGGCGCACGCCGCCTTGCCGCCGGCCGGCAAACGCCTGCGCCGCCAGCCACACCGCCATTTCTTGCGCGGGGGCTTCCAGCCAGGGCGGGGTATGGCAGTGCGCCAGCAGGGCGCGCGGCGCGCCCAGCGCATCGCCCAGACACACCCCGGCCAGGCCCAACGCATCCAGCGCCGCCAGCCAAGACGCGTGCACGCCGGCCGGCGCCTGGGCCAGGCTGACGTCCAGCACCCGCAAGGCCGTCACCGGCGCCGGGCTGGCGGCCTGGCCGCGTTGGTAGTCGCTCAGCTCAAACCCCCGCCCCAGGCGCTGCGCCAGCACGCGCAGGCGCTCGGCCTGCGCCAGCGGCAGGCTGCCGCGCTCGCGCCATTTGTAAATCGCCCCGCGCGACACCGGCTCAGCCGGAAAATGTTCGGCCAGCAGGGTGGCCAGGCGGGCCACGCCGCCAAAGTCGGCGATCAGTTGTTCGATGGCAAGCGGCATGAGGGTTGGCTTTTGGTCAAAATGTCTAATTTTTACGTGAATAAGCGAGGTGAAATCCAGATTTACTGGATATTCACAAGCAGATTACGGTTAACTAGACACTTAGGCAATCATCCGGTACGCATAAACCCGCAAAAATAGACATAGTGTCCACAATTAAGCGACGAGCCGTCTGATGCTACCGCACAGCAAAGCCGGCAGAAAGCAGCACGGGCCTTGCATTGTGCAAGGCCCGTGCTGGGGGTGATCGCGACGACGAATTCCGCCCGCGCTACAACCCGCCCATGTCCTGCCCGTCGGGACGGCCGGCCACCACCCCACGCAAGGCGTCCAATTGCGCCAGCATCTGGTCGCGCAGGGCATACAGTTCGGGAATGCCGGCGCGCACGCGCTCCAGCTCACCGGCCAGGTGGGCGGCGTGCAGCTGGCTGGCCAGTTCGTGCACCTGATGGTGGCTGGCGTCGATCACCCGAAAGGCGGGCAGGTGGCCATAGCGGTCCTGGCCTGGCCCGTGATACCAGCGGCCAAAGCGGCAGTGGTGAATGTCCAGCGGCGGCGGGCAGTGGCTGGTGTCTTGTTCCAGACACTGCACCAGCTCTTCAATCCAGTGCTGATGGTCGATGCTGGCGCCCAGCAGCGGAAAATCATCGCGCGACCAGGGGTGCAAGCCAGCGCGCAGCCAGGATTCCGGCGCGCTAAACCCGGCCACCCAGCTTGGCACGGCATCGGCCGGCATCGGCCGGGCAATGCCGTAGCCCTGGCCCAGGTCGCAACCCAGCTGAATCAATAGCGCGCCGTGCTCCAGGGTTTCCACCCCTTCGGCAATCGCCGTGCGGCGGAAGGCCTGAGTCAGCCCGATCACGCCTTCGATAATCGCCAGGTCTTCCGGGTCTTTGAGCATGTCGCGGACAAAGCTCTGGTCGATTTTCAGCACATTGGCCGGCAGGCGCTTGAGGTAGGTCAGCGAGGAATAGCCGGTGCCAAAGTCGTCCAGCGCAAACATCACCCCCAGCGCGCGACAGCGCTCCATCAGCGCAGAGACATAGGCAATGTCGTCCAGCGCGGCGGTTTCCAGCACTTCCAGCTCCAGCTGGCCGGGCGGGGTGTCGGGGTGGCGCGCCAGCAGGGTGTGCAGGCGCTGGCTGAATTGCGGGTGTTGCAGGTGGCGGGCGGAGATATTCACGCTCACCGGCAGGGTCAACCCTTGTGCGCGCCAAGCGGCCATCTGGCGCAGGGCTTCTTCCATCACCCATTCGCCCAGCTCCACCGAGAATTCGCTGTCTTCGATGATGGGCAAAAACTCGCCCGGCGGCAGCAGGCCGCGCTCGGGGTGCTGCCAGCGGATCAAGGCCTCGGCGCCCACCACCACGCCGTGGCGCATATTCACCTTGGGCTGGTAATACAGCCTGAATTCGCCAGCGTTCAGCGCCGCCTCGATGCGCGCCACCGCCTCGCGGTGGGCGTGCGCCTGGCGGTCGTGTTCGGGGTCGAACAGGTGATAACGATGGCGGCCGGCCTGTTTGGCCAGATACATGGCCTGGTCGGCGTGGCGCAAGAGAGTGTCGGCGTCGGCGCCGTCCACCGGATAGAGGGTGACGCCGATGCTGGCCGACAGATTGGCCAGCCGCTCCTTGCCCAGTTGATACGGCTGGGCAATGGTGTGCAGCACGCGGTCCAGCGCCTGCTGGCATTTGCCGATATCGTCCAGCCCCGAGAGCAAGAGCACAAACTCATCGCCGCCCAGCCGCGCCACGGTGTCGCCATTGCGCAGCACCTGCTTGAGCCGGCTGGCGACTTCCACCAGCAGGGCGTCGCCGGCTTCGTGGCCAAAGGTGTCGTTCACCGGCTTAAAGCCGTCCAGATCGAGATAACACACCGCCAGCAGCTTGCCCGAGCGGCGCGCCTGGGTCAGCGCCAGCATCAGCCGGTCGGCCAGCAACACCCGGTTGGGCAGTTGGGTGAGCGCGTCGTAATGCGCCATGCGCTCGAGTTTTTGCTGGTGTTCTTTCAGCACGGTGATGTCGGAGAACACCGCCACATAGTGCGTCACCCGGCCGTCGGGCGGGCGCACGCTGGAGATGGTCAGCAGCTCGGGGTACACCTCGCCGTTTTTGCGCCGGTTCCACACTTCGCCGCGCCAATAGCCTTCGGTGTACAAAGCCGCCCACATTTCACTGTAAAACGCTTGGCTGTGGTAGCCCGAGCGCAGCAGATTGGGCGAGCGACCCAGCACGTCTTCGCGGGCATAGCCGGTGATTTCGGTAAAGGTGCGGTTGACGTCAACAATCTGGGCGTTGGCGTCGGTGATCATGATGCCTTCGTGGGCATGCTCGAACACGCTGGCGGTAAAGCGCAGCTGTTCTTCGGCGCGTTTGCGTTCGCTGATGTCGTGAATAATGGAGAACAACAGCTCGCGCCCGCCCAGGCGAATCGGGCCGGAATAGACTTCCACATCGCGGGTGCTGCCGTCGGCCAGGCGGTGAACAAATTCAAAACGCTGTTGGCCCGTGGCTTGGGCGCACGCCAGCGCGGCGCGGATGTGTTCTGGCGTGGCGGTGTTGATCTGGCTGATCGGCATGCCCACCAGCACCTCGTGCGGGTAGCCATAAAACGCGCTGGCCGCCGGGTTGGCGTCCACCACCTGCTTGCGCGCCGGATCGACCAGCAGCTTGACGGCGTTATTGGTTTCGAACATCGCCTGATAAAAAGCGCTGCCTTCTTCCAGCTTGAGCATGGCCGCCTTGCGCTCGCTGATGTCGGCCACATAGCCGTACCACAGCACGCTGCCGTCCTCCAGCACTTCCGGCATGGCGTGGGCTTCTCGCCATTCCGGCTGGCCAGGCTGCAATTCCACGCGGAATTCATCGCGCCATGGCGCTTGCTGGCGCGCCGCCTGATGCAGGCCGCGATACAGACGCAGGCGGTCATCCGGGTGCAGCACCCGGCATAGCGGGCTGGCGTCTTCGCGCACGTCTTCCGGGCTGAGGCCAAATACTTCACGAATCGCCTCGCTGGCATAAGGCAGACTCAGCCGCTTGCCGTCCATATGCATCTGACAGATCAGGCCTGGCGCCTGTTCGGATAATTTATGCAGCAGCTTGTCGCGCGCGCTCAAGCGCTCCTGGGCAAGAATCTGCGCGCTGATGTCGGTTTGCACACCAATATAGTGGGTGAGCTGCTGACGCTCGTCATACACCGGCGCAATGCTCAGCTCGTTCCAGAACAGCGAGCCGTCCTTGCGGTAATTGCGCAGCACGGTCTGGCAGGATTCTCCGGCGGCCATGGCCGTGCGCAAGGCGTCCAGCCCGGGCTGCTCGCGGTCGCCCTGGTTGAGCATGCGGCAATTGCGCCCCAGCGCCTCGTCGCGCCGATAGCCGGTGGTGCGCTCAAAAGCGTCGTTGACGTAGATAATCGGCTGATCGGGCTGGCGCACATCGCTGATGATGACGCCATTGCGCGCCGAATGCAGCGCCCGCTCCAGGAGCTTGAGCCAGTACAGGGTGTCTTTGTAGCGGGTGATGTCGGTGAGGGTGCCAATCACCCGTGACGGCGCGCCGTCACGGTCGCGGCTGACCACCTGGCTGCGCAGACCATACCAGCGCCACTGGCCATTGCCGGCGCGCAGGCGGATTTCGCTGCCGTGCGGGCGCAGTTCGTGGCTGCTGGCCGGCTGCTCACGTCCGGCCAGTACGGCAATGAAAGCAGGCAAGTCGTCCGGATGGACACGGGTTTCCCAGCCGGTAAGTTTATTGCCCAGCTCGGCGGCGCTCACCCCCAGCAGCATGCGCCAGCGCGGCGAATACTGGATGCGCTGGCTGCGCGCGTGCCAATCCCACACCCCGGTGTCGGCGCCTTCCAGGGCAAACTGCCAGCGCCGTTCATTGGCGGACAGTTCCGCCACCAGCGCGCTGAGCAGCAGTGCCACCACCATCAGCGTGGCCATATAGCCCCACAGCAGCGCCAGGCCTTCGTGCACCGAGGGGCGATGAAACGGCCCCATGCCCTGCACCGTGCCCCAGGCCATCAGCGCCGACAACAGCAGCACCGCCAGCGAGGACAGCATCAGCCCGGTGCGCACCGCCAGCCAGGACAACAGCAGGAACGGAATAAACACCAAGGGCAACAGCGCCGCGTGCGAGGGGGAATACAGCAGCAACTGGCCAATCATCAGCATGCCAGCCAGGCAGCCCAGCCCTTCCAATCGGCGGGTAGGTGATAATTCGCGCCACAATCGGGGCACAAAGGTCAGCAGCGGAATGCCCAGCAGCAAAGCCCCCACCGCATCGCCAGCCCACCAGATCAAAAAAATCTTGGGCAATTGCGCCGGCTGCATGACCCCGGACAGCCACAGACTGAGTGTGCCCACCGAGGCCGAGGCCAGCATGCCGCCGCTGATGGCCAGCAGGTAGTGGTTCATGTCGCGGCGGGTGTCAAAGTGCAGGCTGGCGCCCACCCGGCGCAAGGCCCAGACAGTGATCAAGGGGGCCAGGGTGTTGCCGCAGGCAATCGCCACCGACATCAGCGGTGTGCCGCCCGAGGCCAGGTTGATGGCCAGCGAGCCCAGCCAGACGCCAGGCCAGCGCGACAGCCCGCCGCGCCACAGCGCCGCCACCGCCACGCCCGTGGGCGGCCAGATCAGCGACACAAACGCGCCCAGATAAGGCACGGTGAGGCCCAGCTGGCCGCTGGCAAAATACGCCAGCGCCAGGCCCAGCAACCAAAGCCAGGTGTGCAGCACGCCCTTCATGCGCTCGCCGCCCACTGGGGCAGCTTATGTCTTGCCGGATGGGAAGCCAGCATCGTCAGCCACTCGTTAACAACAATCAGGCCGAGAGACTACCATTGTCAGGCGATAGCGGGTAGCCGCCCAAAGCGGCAGGCGGCGGGTTTTGCATGGGATTTTGGCATGGGTCAAAAGACGGTGCGCCATGCAAAAAGCCCTGAACCAGTGTCCAGGGCTTGATGGGTGCGTCTTGGAGGCGGAGGCCGGAATCGAACCGGCGTGGACGGCTTTGCAGGCCGCTGCATAACCACTTTGCTACCCCGCCGAAGGCGTTGCAATTCGCAGTCAGGCTGCGCCTTGCGCGAAAACTGGAGCGGGAAACGAGGCTCGAACTCGCGACCTCAACCTTGGCAAGGTTGCGCTC
>ERZ650300.393-NODE-393-length-26026-cov-18.061646_pt1 | contig 26026 bp, 27 predicted proteins | sample MGYA00376236_ERZ650300 | MGnify/ENA primary metagenome ERZ650300 (study PRJEB26733, sample SAMN07839303) | wastewater metagenome | biome: urban; feature: wastewater treatment plant; material: waste water | place: USA: North Carolina | collected 2016-04-28 ...
TCAAAAACAAGCAACAGCGCGAAGAATGGTGCAGTTTGCTTTTGGAGAAATAAAATTCATCAATAGGGTCGGACTTTAGTCCGACTTTTCTTTTTAAAAACTTCATCGGCTTTAGCCAAAACTTATTTTGCATACTTTTTGTATCTTTATCAAAAACTAAATGATGAAACTTCGCAAAATCTATTACGTTCCAGGTTTAATAAGCGCCATTCTTATTCCTCTTATTTTTTGGTTTTATGGAAGTCAAAAATTGAAAGAACCAATTCCCAATGTAATGGATATTGGACTTCCAGCAAAACATATCCATTCAGAAAAATGCAAAACTTCAAGAACTTGCTTTGAACCTCTTAGAAACTGGAATTACAAAAAAATAATCGTTCAGCCAAATACTGCTAGAAAAAATTCTGAATATTACGTTTCTGAGTTAAAAAAACTTCAAAAACGAAATCAAAAAGAAACTGGCATTGAATTTATTATTGGTGATAATAATACTTACGACGATTTTATCTCATTATTAGATGATATGAAAATCGCAAAACAAGAATTTTACGGAGTTGATATGGATAAGACAGGCCATTTATTTGCTGTTCACATATATAAAGATCCAAATAAAAATGAAATAAATTATTATGGTGGAGATGTTGTTTATTACGAACTCCCTGATGATTATTACTTAAAAGGATTTCAAAAATTTCAATATCAGTTATCCCGCCTTCCAAAAGAAGCTTCATACCTTATTTTTGGATATCTTATTCTATTGAATGTTTCTATTTTAAGCTTAGTAAGGAAATCTATTTAAGTTTTTGTATTCTTTAGAAACACACCCTTCAAATTATTAAAAAAATTCCACTAAAAATCATTAAATTTGCGTCTTTACAAAAACATATATAGAAAGCATTATCAATATGACTTCACAAGAAATACGCCAACAGTTTTTAGATTTTTTCAAAAGCAAAGGACACTTAATTGTTCCTTCTGCTCCCATCGTGTTGAAAGACGATCCAACTTTGATGTTTTCCAATTCTGGAATGACGCAGTTTAAGGATTATTTCCTTGGGTACAAAGAACCAAAAGCGCCTAGAATTGCCGATACTCAAAAATGTTTGAGAGTTTCTGGTAAACACAATGATTTAGACGATGTTGGTAGAGATACGTATCACCACACGATGTTCGAAATGCTCGGAAACTGGAGTTTTGGAGATTATTTCAAAAAAGAAGCCATCGATTGGGCTTGGGAATTATTGACGGAAGTTTATGGAATTCCGAAGGAAAATCTTTACGTAACTATTTTTGAAGGAGACGAAAAAGAAAATTTAGCAAGAGATACAGAAGCCTACGATTTTTGGAAAGCTCACGTTTCCGAAGATAGAATCATCAACGGAAATAAGAAAGATAATTTCTGGGAAATGGGCGAATCTGGACCTTGCGGACCGTGTTCTGAAATCCACGTTGACTTAAGAACTTCTGAAGAAAAAGCAAAAGTTTCTGGATTGGATTTGGTGAATAACGATCATCCTCAAGTGGTAGAAATCTGGAATTTGGTTTTTATGCAATACAACCGAAAAGCTGATGGTTCGCTAGAAAATCTCCCTGCAAAACATATTGATACAGGAATGGGATTTGAACGTCTTTGTATGGCGCTTCAACAAAAATCTTCTAATTATGATACCGATGTTTTCACGCCTTTAATTGCAAAAGTGGAAGAACTTTCAGGCGCAACATATACAGGAATTTTAGAAGACGAAAAAGATATTGCAATTCGTGTGGTTGTTGATCACATTAGAGCCGTCTCTTTTGCGATTGCAGACGGACAATTGCCTTCAAATGGAGGCGCTGGTTACGTAATTCGTAGAATTTTGAGACGAGCAATTTCTTACGCTTACCGATTTTTAGATATGAAAGAACCTTTCCTTTTTGAGTTGGTTTCTGTGCTAAAAAATCAAATGGGCGCATTTTTCCCAGAAATTGTGAAGCAAGAAAAATTGGTTACCGAAGTTATCAAAGAAGAAGAAAATTCTTTCTTAAAAACGATTGAACACGGTTTGGTTCGTCTCGACCATATTATAAAAGATACGATTTCTAAAAACGAAAAAGTTCTTCCTGGTGCTGAAGTGTTTGAATTGTATGACACTTATGGTTTCCCTGCTGATTTATCCAGAATTATTGCCGAAGAAAAGCAATTAACGGTTGATGAAAAAGGCTTTGATGAAGAAATGGAAAAACAAAAACAACGTTCCAAAAAATCGTCTGCACAGAAAGTGTACGATTGGGAAGTTGTGGCAGAATTACCAGAAAATTTCGTGGGTTATGATAAAACCGAAAACGAAGTTAAAATCACCCGTTACCGAAAAGTAGAAAATAAAGATGGAGAATTTTATCAAATTGTTTTAAATGAAACGCCTTTTTATCCAGAAGGTGGTGGACAAGTTGGTGATAAAGGAACTCTTGAAAACAACGAAGGAAGTTTTGAAGTTTTAGAAACTAAAAAAGAAAATGGTTTGGTGATTTCTTTAATCAAAGATTTACCTCAAAATATTTCAGGAACTTTCACTGCAAAAGTGAATAGTTCTGATAGAAAAAATTCACAAGCCAATCACTCTGTTACGCACTTGTTACACGAAGCTTTGAGAGAAGTTTTGGGAACTCACGTTGAGCAAAAAGGTTCTTATGTTGGTCCAGACTATTTGCGTTTTGATTTCTCGCATTTTTCTAAAATGAACGAAGAAGAATTGGCTTTGGTAGAAGAAAAAGTAAATGCCAAAATCAAGGAAAATTTACCACTACAAGAATACCGAGATTTACCAATTGCAGAAGCTACTGAAAAAGGTGCAATGATGCTTTTTGGGGAGAAATATGGCGACAAAGTTCGTATGATTCAGTTTGGTAGTTCTAAAGAATTGTGTGGCGGAACTCACGTAAAATCTACTGGTGAAATTGGGCATTTCAAAATAATGGCAGAAAGCTCTACTGCGGCTGGAATTAGAAGAATAGAAGCGATTTCTGGCGATAAAGCGACTGAATATTTCAAAAATTTAGAAAATCAATTGAAGGAAGTTTCTTCTTTATTAAAATCTAAAGATTTGGTAAAATCTATTGAGAAATTGTTAGAAGAAAATGCAACTCTGAAATCTGAAGTAGAAGCTTTGAAAAAAGAAAAAGCAAAAGGCGAAATCAACGATTGGAAAAACGCTTTCGTACAAAAAGGCGACAAGCAATTGTTGGTAAAACGCACTTCTCTAGATGCTGGTTCTGTAAAAGATATTGTCTTCCAATTGAAAAAAGAAATTCCAAATTCTGTAACGATTGTGATTTCTGATGCAGGCGAAAAACCAATGATTACCGTTGGTGTTTCTGCAGATTTAGAAAACACTTATCACGCTGGAAATATTGTAAAAGAACTCGCCAAAGAAATACAAGGTGGCGGTGGTGGAAACCCAGGTTTTGCAACTGCCGGTGGAAAAAATCTGGCAGGAATTGAAAATGCTTTAAATAAAGCGATGGAGATTTAATTTCCCCTAAATTTTGCTGCTTAAAACAAAATTTATAAAATAGAGACTCCTTATTTTTTGTACAGCCCCAAAAAGTTAGACACTTTTTAGGGGCTGTACACATATTTCCAAGATATTATATTTTGAAAATATCTGCTTCTTTTGTTTTTAGGTGTTCATCAGAAAGTTTCACATATTTATCCGTTAATTGTTGGATTTTTTCTTCCGCATCTTTAATCAGGTCTTCAGATACACCATCTAGTTTTTTAAGTTCTTTCATACCATCTTGTCTGGCATTTCTTACGGTAACTTTGGTTTGTTCGGTTTCAGATTTTGCTTGTTTCGCTAGATCTCTACGTCTTTCTTCGGTTAATGGTGGTACATTTAGAATAATGTATTCTCCATTGTTAGAAGGTGCAAATCCAAGGTTAGAATTAATGATCGCTTTTTCGATGGCATTAATAGCGGTTCTATCCCAAGGCTGAATAGAAATGGTCATAGCATCTGGTACAGAAACATTTGCTACTTGGTTAATCGGAGTTAAAGCTCCGTAATATTCTACCATTACGTCTTGTACCATAGAAGTAGAAGCTCTACCTGCTCTAATTTTTTGGAAAGCGTGATCAAGATGTTTCATTGCTGCATCCATCTCTTGTTTCACCATATCCAAAATCATACTAATTTCTTCCATTATATATTGAAAATTTGATAAATTACACATTCATTATTTTTCTTAGTTGATGATTGATAATAGATAAAATTTATAATCTAAATAAATCATCATTTATCTATTACAGATTAACTAATGTTCCTATATTTTCGCCAAGAACTACTTTTAATAAATTGCCTTCTTTGTTCATATCAAACACAATTATTGGCAAATTATTTTCTTTACTCAAGGTAAAAGCAGTCATATCCATCACTTTTAGGTTTTTATCCATTACCTCATCAAAAGAAAGCGAATTAAATTTCACAGCATCTTCATTTTTTTCTGGGTCACTATCATAGATACCATCTACTCTAGTTCCTTTTAGAATTACATCTGCACCTATTTCTATTGCTCTAAGTGTAGCTGCAGTATCTGTAGTAAAGTAAGGGTTACCAGTACCTGCCCCGAAAATCACCACTCTTCCTTTTTCTAAATGTCTTACAGCTCTTCTTTTGATAAATGGTTCTGCTACTTTGTCCATTTCAATCGCAGACTGAAGTCTGGTTTTAATGCCTTGGTCTTCTAAAGCACCTTGTAGTGCCATACCATTAATTACGGTTGCCAGCATTCCCATGTAATCTCCTTGCACTCTATCCATCCCTTTAGCAGCACCTGCTAAACCTCTAAAAATATTTCCTCCACCTATTACAATGGCCAGTTCACAACCACCATCTACTACTTTTTTAATTTCTTTGGCATATTCTACCAATCTATCATTATCAATACCATATTGTCTGTTTCCCATTAAAGCTTCGCCGCTTAATTTCAGAAGAACTCTTTTGTATTTCATTATAAAAATATTATTTCTGTTGTTAAATCTTGAATCACTATATTTATTCAAAATTTTATTTGTGCAAATATAATGAATCGTGAAGAATTACGTTAAAAAGAATTGACTAAGAGTATTTAATTTTTATAAAAGATTAAAATATTTATTTTTGTACCGAAATCTAAATAATTTGAAGAAGCTTTTTGCCATATCCCTATTTTGTTTTTCGTTTTTTGCCAATGCACAAACTGGCACAAACGTTTACCAGTTTCTAAACGTTCCTATTTCTGCTAGACAAGCAGTTTTGGGTGGTGATGCCGTTTCGGTAAGAGATTATGATGTCAATTTTGCCGCCATTAACCCCGCTCTTATGAACCTGGATATGGACAATAGAATAGCCCTAAATTACTCATCTTATTTAGCAGATTCTAAATTAGGAAGCATTAATTATGTAAAAGATTTGGAGTCTGGTCATTTGATCTCTGTAAATGCCAGAGTAATGGATTTTGGTAAAATACCAAGAACAGATGAAAGCGGACAAGTAAACGGAGAATTTTCTGCGATGGATGCTTCTGTAGGATTAGGCTATGCCTATCAATTCGAAGATAATTTTACCATTGGTGCCAATGTAAATTATATCACTTCTAAAATAGACAATTTCAGTTCTGCGGCTATTTCGGCAAGTGCAGGCGTTACTTATCATAACGAAAGAACCAAAGAAACTCTTGCGTTGGTTTTCAGAAATTTTGGGTATCAATTTCAAACGTATAATGGTCTTAGAGAAAATTTACCTTTCAGAGCAGACCTAGGTTATACCAAAATTTTGCCAGAATTTCCTTTGGCTTTTACCATTACGTATCACGATTTACAACAGTTTAATATTTCGCAAACGTATAATGTAAACGGACAAGAAGTAGGTTTTGGGAGAAAATTTTTAGATCATCTTTCTGGTGGTGTAGAGCTTTTCCCAGAGCAAGCCTTTAACCTAAGAATGGGATATAATGTAAAACGTGGAAACGAATTGGCTGTACTAGACCAAAGAAGTTTTGCAGGATTAAGTTTCGGTTTTGGTATTAAAATATCATCTTTTAGATTTGATTATTCTCACATTCGTTATCATAATGCATCTAATGTAAATCAAATTGGGCTAATGCTAGATTTGGTAGAACTGGCTGGTTATAGAAGATAAGACATTCATCTTGCTTCTTCAAACATTCAACTTACTTTTCCAAAAATTTTCAAAATCAAAATAATTTGGCGAAATTTGTCCTATGAAAAAGAAACCTGTAATTGCGATTGACGGATTTTCATCCACCGGAAAAAGTTCTATTTCTAAAAAAATAGCAAAAAAATTAGATCTTATTCACATAGATACAGGTGCACTCTATCGCGGAGTTACTTTCTTTGCATTAGAAAACTGCCTAAATGACCAACAAGAAATTGACATAAAGTCACTTTTTTCCAAATTAAATGACATTCATCTAGAATTTAGACCTAATCATCAAGTTTTAGAATTATACCTCAATGGTAAAAATATCAATAAAGAAATTCGAGAACTAAGGGTTTCTAACAATGTAAGCATCGTAGCAAAACAACCAGAAATAAGAGATTTTTTATTGGATTTTCAAAGAAATTTAGCTACCAAAGGTGGTGTAATTATGGATGGCAGAGACATAGGAACGGTAATATTGCCAAATGCAGATTTTAAATTTTTTGTAACCGCCAGCCCAGTAGAAAGAGCCAGAAGAAGACACCTACAACTGCAAAACGCTGGTACTGAGGTATCTTATGAAGAGGTATTCCAAAACTTAATTACCAGAGACAAAATAGACAGCGAAAGAGACGTAGCTCCGCTGAAACAGGCAGATGATGCTATTTTAATAGACAATACCTTTCTAAACAAAGAAGAAACCATAGCACTGATATTATCATACATTGAAAAATAATTGATAGATTTAATTCATAGTATTTTTAACAAAAATTTGTGATTTTTTGTTTAAATTTGGTACAAAACTTGTGACAGCTGTATCGTCATAACTAATCATTCATATTAACACTTAAATCTAAACAAAATGGCAAAAGAAAAAAATACAGCAGCCGTATTAGCAGGAATTTTAGCTGGAGCAGCTGCAGGTCTAGTTCTAGGAGTACTTTTCGCTCCAGAAGAAGGTAAAGAAACCAGAAAAAAATTAAAATCTAAAGCTAACGACCTAAAAGATCAAGCAATAGACGAATACGAAAAAGTATCAGAAAAAGTAAAATCAGAATATGGTACTCTTTCTGAAAAAGCTAAAGAAAATATAGACAAAGTAGTTTCTAGCGTAAAAGAAAACTTCGAAAAGTATAAATCTACAGCAGCTAGCAAAGCTTCTGATGTAGCACACGAAGTAGAAACTGAGCTTGATGCTTTGAAATAAATAAAATTTTCAAAAAATCCTATAAAGGAACTTAGCATATAAGTTCCTTTTTTTGTAATTTTAAATCAAATTAAAATAGGCAATGGTTAAAATACTGAAAGATTACTTAGAAAACCACGTAGAACTCCTAAGATTGGATGCTACGGAGAAAACCTTAAAAATAATTGGGGTTTCTGTTCCACTTTTGATAATGACCATTATGGGCAGTTTTTTCATCATTTTGCTAAACATAGGTTTAGCTCTTATGATTGGGAAATGGATAGACAGCTATGCGCTAGGTTTTTTTATCCTTTCAGGATTTTATCTTCTTATCATGATTTTAGCGTATTTCTTTAGAAATAATATTAAAGATGCCATTACAGACAAGGCAATTGAAGCTTTTTTTAATGATTAAAATCCTTTGAAATGAAAAATCTATCAGACCTAAAAAAAAGAAAAGAATTGCTAAAACAAAATATAGCAGACATAGAAGATAAACTGTCTTTTGATAATCCTAAAGAAAGTTTGAGTGCCATAACCAATGGTATTACAGACCAATTTTTAGCAGATAAAATAGACGAAGAAGGAAACCATCAATTATCCTTAAAAACTGGTGAAATCTTGAGTTTTGTAACGGGTGGTGCTTCTGATAATTTTGTAAAAACCAAGATTAATGAATTTGGGGAACAAAAATTAGGAATCAATACTCAAAACGTAATAGGCAGTGTAGCAGAAAATGCCATAAAACTGGGTGTAGCTACCATAGTGACCAATTATGCTAAAAAAAATCTGTATCATTCTGACTGGAAGAAAAAAGCGATAGGAATTGGGTTAATTTATCTAGCGCCATATGCCCTAAAATATGCCAGAGAAAAACTAGATGATTATCAAAAACAGGAAACCTTAAAAAGTCTGAATAAAGTTATTTAAAAAATGAAGCAAGAATTTATAATTTTCAGCAATCAATTAGAGCACATTTGGATTAGTTTTTTACACAAAATACCAGCTATTATTGTCGCATTATTAGTACTGGCAGTTGGGATTTTCGTGATTAAATTTACTTCTGGATACGCCAGAAAAACCATCCATGAAAAGGCAAAAGATTCTATAGTTACTACATTTTTGGTCAATATTATTTCAATCGTTCTTACCTTATTTTTAGTATCCATCAGTTTAGGAATTCTAGGTTTTGGCAATATTACAGATAAAATCTTGGCAGGTACCGCCATCACCACTTTTATCGTAGGATTTGCATTAAAAGATATTGGCGAAAATTTTCTTGCAGGAATTTTAATGGCATTTAGAAGACCTTTTAAAATTGGAGATTTAATAGAAGTACAGAAAATAAGAGGAAAGGTAAAAGAACTTTCTCTGAGAGAGACCAACATCCAAACATTAGACGGAAAAGACGTTTTTATCCCCAATTCTATTATTCTTAAAAACCCTCTAGAAAATTACACTTATCATCAATTGCTAAGAAGCGAATTTCTATTGACTCTGAAAATAGAAGATGATGTAGAAAAAATTATGACAGATGTTTTAAAAATTGTAAATACTTTCGAAGAGGTAGAAAAATCACCCAAGGCATCCATTACCATCGCAGATTTCGAGGACAACAAAGTGAAAGTAAGATGTTCTTATTGGTTTAAAACCACAGATGTTACCGCACCTGGTGGTGGATTAAGGTCAGAAATTCTAAGAAAAGTTTTGGTCTATATAAAATCAAACAACATCACCATTCCGCCTGCTACAACTTAATTTTGTATAAAAGAGTAGATTTATTTCAAAAAACTGATTTTTTTGTCCAAACATTCTAGCTCTATTGGTACAAATCCTACAAATTCTCCATCCATATCTATAGTCATTTTTCTATGGTCAGCACTTTCTATAAAAACTTTTTTTGCTTCGAAGTAAGAAACTTGCGGATGTTTAATTTTTAAACATTTTTTAGCAGTACCAATATTCAGAAAATAATCTAATAAACTTACATTCCCAATATTGGTAATAGAAAATTGACCATCATCTATTACCGCTTGCGGAGCAATTCCTATGGCATTCCCAAAATATTTACCATTGGCAATTACAAAATTTAGAATTTTACCTTGGTAGAGCGTTTTGTCTGTGGTAATCCGCACTTTATTTTTCTTAAAAGTAGCCATCACATAAAGAATAGATGCCATATAATTAAATTTCGGGGAGAAATATCTTTGCATTTTTTCTTTCATAATCACCAATTCGCCACCAATTCCTACATCGGTAATATTAATGAAAAATCTTTCTGTAGATTCTTCTTTTTCATTAAAAAACCTAGCAAAACCTACGTCAACCATTTCAGATTAATGGTTTATGATATTTTGTTTTAGCTTTTTAAGGCTAGAATCTTCTATATTCCTTGCAAAATCATTACCACTACCTGCAGGATAAACGCCTATTTTAATTTCAGAAATTTTTTGCCAATCATAAGAATTTTCAGTCTTAAAACTATTGATTACGCCATTAATCATTTCGTTTAATGTGCCATCTCCGCCTACAGCAATCAAATAATTAAATCCTTCTGAAATGGCTTTTTGAGGCAATGTAAGCAAATGACCGTGGTATTCTGAAATAAAAAATTGATAGTCTAAATCAATAAAATGATGTTGCAATTCTATTTCTATACTTCTGAAATTTCTAATTTTTGGATTAATAAAAAAGGCGATCTTCTGCATCGAAATGTAAGCTGAGATTAAAATTGATTTTGAGATTCTTTTTATTGATTTTTACAAAAAATTAAAGATAACAATTTTTATTTAATCAAAAAACCAATCTATTACTCTACATTTTAGAGAAAACCTGTCCTAGAATAATGCCTGTAGCCATAGAAACATTGAGGCTTTCGGTAGATTTATTTTTACCAAAACGAGGAATGGTAATACTCTGGGAAACCAATTTTTCTACATTTGGGCGCATTCCATTGCCTTCGTTTCCTAGAATTAGATTAAATTTTTCGGGAAAATTAAATTGATAAATGCTTTCGCCAACCATATCTGTACCAATATTTACGGCTTTATTTTGGCTCAAAAATTCTTCTATATCTGTATAAACTACATTTACTCTGGCAAAAGAACCTTTGGTAGATTGTATCACTTTCGGATTGTAGAGATCAACAGTGTCTTGACTGCAAATAATCTGCTCTATCCCAAACCAATCACAGAGCCTGATGATAGTACCTAGATTACCCGGATCTTGTATTCCGTCTAAGATAATTTGGATGTTTTGTGAAGGCAAAAGCTCTGTTTCTGGGATTTCTACTACCGCTACAGAATCTTTCGGAGTTTGCAGGAAACTTATTTTTTTTAAATCACGTTCTGTAATAAGATGAGATTCGGTAGTAAGAAATGATAACTCAGAAGGTTGAGTGCTATAAATTTCTTTAATTTTATACGAAGAATTTTTGAGTTCTGAGATGATTTTATTACCTTCAACCAAAAACAAATTGTATTTTTGTCTGAATTTCTTTTTGTCTAAAGACTGAAAAACTTTTATTTTATGAGCAGTAAGCATTTTCCGAAATATTTTCAAAAATACCACATATTTTTTTCTTTCGCAATTTTGCTATTGGTTTTGTATGCGTGCAGCACCACCAGTAAGGTTCCAAAAGGGCAATACCTGCTAACCAAAAATCATTTTGAGTACAAAGATGATAATGAATACAAAGACGAAATTCCTAATTTTGCAGCACAAAAGCCCAATAAAAAAGACTTTCTCATTATCCCAACCAGACTACTCATCTATAATCTCGCCAATCCGAAATATGATAGCATTGTCTCAGAATACATGACTTTTCCTAGGACAATGAGAACTGAAAAACTTAGAGATTCTCTTTTTATTAAATATAAACACCCAGAATTTGTAGGAAAAAGTATTTTTTGGAGTAAATTATTCCATACTCTTGGTAAACCACCTGTAATTTTAGATGAAGGTAAAACCGCAAGCAGCGCAGAAAAAATGAGACAATTTTTGGTATTTAAAGGATATTGGGATGCTCGTGTAGATTATGCTACAAAAAAAGACTCTGCTGCTAAAAAAGCACAAAATATTTATAAAATTACTTATAAAGACCCTACTTTTATCAAAGATTATACTTATAAAATTCCTTATGATAACATTAGGGCTTTGTACGAAGATAATCTAAAGGATAGCTATGTAAAATCTGGTAAAATATTAAACCAAACCAATCTAGAAAATGAGGTAAAAAGAATTACCGAAAAAATGCAGGAAAATGGTTTTTATACTTTCAATAAAGATGGCGGAGAAATCTTTTTTACAGCAGATACACTAACTTCTAGAAAACTAGTACCACTTACCATACAAATTCAAAAAGACTCCATCAATTCTCCCTATAAAAAATATACCATAGGAGATATAGACGTAGAATATGTAAACAAAATAACCGATAAAACAACCAAAGACACACTTTACAGAGGAATTAACATCAAAAGAATAGATGAACAATACAAAATAAAAACTCTTTGGAGACCAATTACACTAAAAAAAGGAGAAATTTTCAATCAAACCAATCTAAATCTTAGCAAAAGAAACATTATTGCTATGAATAATTTTTCTATTGCTGATTACAGAGAAACCGTCAATCCGAATGATACAGTAATTAATGTAAAATATAGGCTTATTCCTTTACCTAAATATAATTTTAAAACTTCTTTTGACTTACATTATTCTCAAATTTTGAATCTTGGCTTTTCGCCATCAGCAGAGTTAACAGCCAGAAATATTTTTGGCGGTGCAGAAAACCTTACCACAAGTGTTTCTGGAACTTTCGGAACGGTATATACCCAAAAAAATCCTAATGCATTTCTTAATGCTTCAGAGTTTTCCTTGCAATTTGGACTTAATTTTCCTAGACTTCTACTTCCTTTTAATACAGAAAATTTTGTTCCAAACAAATATTCACCAATATCTACCATTAGTTTAGGGGTTTCTTCTCAAAATAACATTGGGATGGATAGAAGAATCTTCAATGCTGGATTAAATTACTATGTAAATGTAAATGATAGAGTTACTCACAAATTATCTATTTTTAACACACAATTAAGCATTACTAAAAACAAAAGCGCTTATTATGATTATTTTCCTGCGGATTATGAATTATGGAAACAAGTTTCTGATAAATACTTTGTCTATAATCCAAGTGTAGGCTCAGAATATGATAACGGAAACGGAACCTTAACCAAAGATGATGTTACTAATATTATTTTAGCTGATAATAACTACATTAATTCATTAACTACAGAAGAACAACAAATTTTTCTTAATTATTTACAAGTTCTTTACAAAAAAGAAAGAATTACTCAAAATGTATTAATCAACTCTTTATTTTATAATTTCACTTATAATGAGATTGGCAAAAAAGATTATCAAAACCCATTTTTCTTTGACGGGAAGATAGAATTAGCAGGCAATCTATTAAGTTTATTGAGTAAAAAAAATATAACTTCTAATAATTTAAGTGTTAATAGCGGACAGATTTTTGGGATTCCTATTTCTCAGTTTGTGAAATTTGATGTAGATATTAGAAAATATTTTACCTTTTCTAACAAACACCAATTTATTATTAGACAAGTAGCAGGTGTAGGAATTCCGTACGGAAATTCTTCGAATATGCCATTCGTAAGATCATATTTTAGTGGAGGCAGTAATGATATAAGAGCTTGGATTGCATTTGGAGGTTTAGGCCCTGCAGATTCTGATGTAGATAAAAGAGTAAGAGCCTATATGATGGGCAACGTAAAACTCACCACCAATATAGAATACAGATTTCCTATCAATAATATGTTCGAAGGTGCAATATTTACAGATGCTGGGAATATCTGGAGCCTAAAAGATACAGGAATTGGAGATGAATTCAAATTTAATAAATTTGTTTCTCAAATGGGATTAGGTAGTGGTCTTGGATTAAGAATTCACGTAGCTTACATCACCGTAAGACTAGATTTAGCATATAAACTGCACGATCCTAATAATGCAAAAGGTGAAAGATGGGTAATTGATAAAATCCAACCATTGAAACCGACATTTAATTTTTCTATTGGCTATCCTTTTTAATCAAATTTTCATGAAATCTTCATGATCTGAAATGCCAACGAAGATTGAGCGATTGCATATGACCATAAAAAACAATAAAATCTACATATGAAAAACAAATATATCATTTTTGCACTTCTAGCAAGTGCTACCGTTTTTTCTCAAGAAAAAAATCTCAAAAACATCACTATGCTTACTGATGGTGGAGATAATGCGGAAGCTTACTTTTCGCCAGATGGTAAATTTCTGACAATGCAAGTCACCAACAAAGATTTAGGCGTAGAATGTGACCAAATATTTCTCTATGATTTATCGAAAGACCTTTCTAAAAAATCTGCCAATCTAAAGCTAGTTTCCACGGGAAAAGGTAGAACTACTTGCTCTTTTTTTATGCCAGATAACAAACACGTTTTGTATGCTTCTACTCACGAAGGTTCTGCCGCATGTCCACCTCCGCCAGTTCCTAAAGATGGCAAATACCTTTGGGCAATTTATTCAGATTTTGATATTTATGTAGCAGATTTGAATGGTAAAATTACCAAAAAACTCACCAATTCTCCAGGTTATGATGCTGAAGCTGTAGTTTCGCCAGATGGCAAAAAAATAGTATTTACCTCTACCAGAAGTGGCGACCTAGAACTTTGGACAATGGATATTGATGGTAAAAACCTGAAGCAACTAACCTCAGGTTTAGGTTATGACGGCGGTGCATTTTTCTCTCACGATTCCAAAAAAATTGTATTCCGTGCTTCTAGACCAAAAACCGATGCCGAAATTAAAGAATACAAAGATTATCTCGCTCAGAATTTGGTAGCTCCTACCAATATGGAGATTTACACCATCAATGCAGATGGTACAGATTTAAAACAAATTACACATCTTGGCAAAGCCAATTGGGCACCTTATTTTACTCCAAATGACAAAAAAATCATTTTCTCTAGCAACCACCACTCTACCAGAGGATATGATTTCCAATTATATACCATAGATTTGGATGGTAAAAATTTAAAACAAATTACTTACGCCAGCGAATTCAATGCCTTCCCAATGTTTTCTAAAGATGGCAAAAAATTGGTTTTTAGCAGCAATAGAAATCAATCTAAGCCAAGAGAAACCAATGTATTTATAGCAGATTGGGTAGATGATAAACCCACAGAAAATGTAAACGAAGAAAATTTAAAATCTAACCTTTCTTTTTTAGCTTCAGACAACTTAAAAGGAAGATTAGCAGGAAGCGAAGGTGAGAAAAAAGCAGCTGAATACATCAGTAATAATTTCAAAAAATTAGGATTAAAAACAGAACTTCAACCGTTTGAATATTCGGTAAAACTTAATCCTCACGATGAAAATTCTTCTACGCCAAGTAAAGGAACAAATATCATCGGTTATTTAGACAATAAAGCTACGAAAACCATCATCATTGGTGCGCATTATGACCATTTAGGATTAAATGAACACCACCACTCTACTCTGATGAATTCTGACGGACAAATACATAATGGTGCAGATGATAATGCTTCTGGTGTAACAGCCGTAATGGAACTCGCAAGAATTTTTTCTCAAAATAAAGCCCAAGAAAAAGTAAACTATGTTTTTGCTCTTTTCTCTGCCGAAGAAGACGGTCTTATTGGTTCTAAAAAACTAGCCGAAGATGTAAAATCGAAATATCCAAATGTAGTAGCTATGATTAATATGGATATGATAGGCAGACTAAACCAAGACAAAGTACTGAATGTAGGTGGAATTGGAAGCAGCCCAATTTTCAAAGAATTGATAGAAAAATATAAACCTGCTGGTTATAACTTGGCATTAGATGAATCTGGAACCGGACCAAGTGACCACACGAGTTTTTATTTGAAGGACATTCCTGTATTATTTTTCTTTACTGGAACGCACGAAGATTATCATAAACCAAGTGATGATACCGAAAAAATAAATTTTGAAGGCGTAAAAACCATTACTAATTATGTTTTCGGGATTGCCAATGAATTGAGTCAAAAATCTGAAATTCCTTTCACCAAAACTAAAACTACCGCCACCAAATCTGCCCCTAAATACAAAGTAACATTAGGAATTATGCCAAGTTACGCTGATACCAAAGACGGACTGCATATAGATGGTGTAACAGACGGAAGACCTGCTGCTGTAGCTGGAATTGTTTCTGGAGATATCTTAATACAAATAGGAGATTGCAAAATCACTGAAGTCTATTCTTATATGGAATGCCTTGCCAAACTAAACGCTGGCGACGAAAGAGACGTTACCGTGATTAGAAATGGTGAAAAAAAAGTGTTTAAGGTGAAGTTTTAAATGGATTACCCAAATGAATGAAACTGAATTTTATCTAGCTGGTTATCAAATTTTAAAATTAAAACCTTTAGAATATGGATCACTTAAAGGGCAAATCATTCATACATGAAGCAGTTGCATCAATTTTTCAATATTTGATAGTTGGTGTCAATCTTGGACTAAAGATAAACTATCTAATCAAGATAAGTTTGATTTGAATCTCAATGATGAAAATATTAAAAAAATACAAAAATGGACCGATGAAAAATTTGAAAATATCTCAAATTTATTTCCAAGTTTAGAATTAGCTATAGAATTTAAGAGGAAATTTTTAAATAATAAAGCTGATTTTATAATTTATAGTATCAATTTTTCAGAAAAAGATTCTAATCTTTTATTTAATGATTTCAGAGAAGACTTTCATAAAAATGATTACAACTTTAATAACGGAAATTTTTGTCTTAGAAAAAATTTATTGAAAAAAAATCATGAAAAAGATGATGAGATTTTACTTGGATTTGAAATAATTGGTGTTGAATGTGACGGTTCTTTCCATAGTTTTCATTGCAATGATATGTCTTCTATTTTAAAAGAAAATTTTAATTTAATCTTAAATAAATTCGGATTATATGATGAAATTATAGATTCTAATGAATTAAGAAATTTTCTAAAGGATGATTATTATTTTGAACCTTTACCATACTACATTTGTAAAGAAAAAAAAGTTATTGAATAACTACAATTTATATTATTACCAAAAAAACTCGCTAATTAGCGAGTTTTTTTATACAATCTCAGAAGTAAGACCTCTGGAAATTAATTTTTCGTGCATAGGTTTTAGGAGTTCCATACTGCCTGTTTTTACCGTGCATTTTCCCTTATAATGAACCAAAATGGTGCATTGTTCGGCTTGTTCTAGTGTATGTTTGCAAATCTCTATCAGACATTCTATTACAAAATCAAAGGTATTTACATCATCATTATGTAGAACTAGCTTATAAACCTCGTCTTCATTCTCTAGCAAGGCTACTTCTTCTTCATATTCACGCTGAGGTTTATCGTAAAATCTTATCATATAAAAAATTCAAGGTTAAAATATGAGGTTTCACTCTTTCAGAGAGTTGACTGAGTAAAGTAGGGTGTCAAAAAAAATTCCATTCTCAATTCTCTCAAGCTAAATTACTCCAGTTCTTCAATAATATCATCTACCAAATCTGGTTCTTGATAGGTCAACTGAACCAATTCTACACTTTTATTGTTCATTTTCAAGATTTTAAACTCATAGTTATTCAATTCAAATTCTTGATTTTCTTCTGGTATTTCTTCCAATTCGTGGAGGATAAAACCTGCCAAGGTATTATATTCTCCATCTTCTGGTAAAGATTTTGGTAAATGTTCGTTTATTTCTTCTAGCGGTTGTGTAGCTTGTACCCAAAATACATTTTCGCCTACTTTATCTACAATTTTTTCTTCTTCGTCTTCTTCGTCTTGTATTTCGCCTACCAATTCTTCTAAAATATCTTCAAGGGTAATGATACCTTCTGTACCTCCAAATTCATCTATTACGATTGCCAAATGCTGTTTCTTGAGCTGGAAAACCTTCAATAAATCCGAAACTTTTTTACTTCCTACCACAAAGAAAGCCTCTCTAAGATAATCACGAAGGTCAAAACTTTTTAAATCATTTAAGTTTTTAATATATTCTCTGATAATTTCTTTGGTATAAAAAATTCCTATAATATTATCTATAGAATCTTCATATACAGGGATTCTAGAATATCCGCTTTCCATTATTTTTTCTAGAATTTCTTCTTTTGGGTCTTCTATATCTATTGAAAAAATATTCTGACGAGGAACCATTACCTGCTTTGCATTGTGATCGGTAAAATCAAAAGCATTTTTTATAATTTCGTAGTTTTCTTCTTCTATTTCGCCACTATCTGCAGATTGCTTCACAAGAAGCTGTAATTCTTCGGTAGAATGTATTTCTTGGTCAGATACAGGGTGTATTCCTATCAAGCGAAGAAAAGCATTAGAAATCACATTCATTAACCAAATAACGGGTTTAAAAATAAAATAGAAAAACCTAAGTGGTGATGATATGAATAATGTAGTTGCTTCGGATTTTCTAATAGCGATAGACTTTGGCACCAATTCGCCAAATACAATATGCATTACAGTAATGATAGAGAAACTTACGATTACCGAAAAAGTAGTGATATAAGTAGCCGGAATATCTAGATTAAAATAGGCAATCATATTATGAAATACGTGTTCTAGAGCGCTCTCTCCTACCCAACCTAATGCTAGAGAAGCTAGTGTAATCCCGAGTTGTGTAGCAGATAAATATGCATCAAGATTTTTGATGATTAGCTCTGCTTGCTTTGCCATTTTGTTTCCTTCGGCAGCTTTTATTTGAATTTGTGAGTAGCGAACTTTAACGATGGAGAATTCTGCGGCTACGAAAAAACCGTTTAATAATACGAGTAATAATGCTATAATAAGTTTGATAAAACTATCAGGATCCATTTAAATTTTTTAAACAATTAATGCAAAGATATAAAAATAATTAAAAACACAGTGTAAACAATAAAGGATACACTAGAAACGTGTATCCTTTTGGGTCTAAAAATCGAAATATGAAGAAAATTACTACTTCAAAAAAAATTCTACTACAGAAAAAAAATTAAAATTAACAAATGTATTGACTCTCCTGTAGTAGAAATTTGACATCATTTGTGTTTTTTTAGTTACTAATAATTAAATACAAATTTTAAACTTAATACTTACTCAAATCACTTACACCTTTGTGTAGTTTATTAATGTATTAATTGGTGTTTCAAATTGACACTTCAAAACTACATTATTAGCTACTAATAATCAATACGTTAAAATACGTATTTTATGTTAAGTTACTCTAAAGTTTTAGTAACCTTACCAATTAAGAAAGCACCTTGTTTTGTCTTCTCATAAACCTCCATTACATAATCACCTCTAGAAAAATCTTCGTTATCCCAAACAAATTCTAATGTTTGTTCTTTTCCGTTTGCATAATTAATTTCTACTTTATCAGAAAAAATATTTTTTTTATTATTAACAAAGAAAACTCCTGATGGTCTATTAGAAAAAGTAACCGTTTCGCTTTTAGGATTTTTGATGACCATAAAGAGTATTTTTTGACCAGATGGTGCCAATATATTTTCGTTAATATCAAAATTAACTTTTATTCTGTCTATTCTATAGGCTTTATCTGTTTGTATTTCTTTTCCGCTGCTTCTTACCTTAAAACTATTGAGTTTAAAATTAGAAAGAGAGAGCTTAGAAGCATAGGTAATTAATTGGTCTTTTCTTTCAGAAATTTTCTTTTCTTTTATAATTTTTTCATCCAAATCATTTACTTTATCTTGTAATTTGCTTACTTCTATCACTATTTTATCTTTCTCGCTAAGCAGTTTAACTTTTTCGTCTTCTAAGAAAATTACTTTTTCTTTATAATTTTTAAGAATGGTTTTAGAAAGTGTACCCATTATTTTTTTGGCTTCCATTAATTCTTCTTGGGTCACATTATTTTTATTGATTAATTTTTCTATCTTTTGTTTTTGAGCTACAATCTCTTTACTATTAAAATGAATATCACTTACCGCGAGTTCTAAATCTTTTTGGATATAGTGATATTCAGATTTCAAATCTGTAAATTGGGTCTTGACTTCTGTTTCGCTCATTTCTTTATTTAGGCTATCATAAAGCATATACACCGACAATCCCAAAATGCAAACTGATAGTAATACAATAATTTTCGTTTTCATAAATTTTTACTTTAAAAATTCAATATAAAAAGTAGTTCCTTCATCTATCTCTGTTTCAAACCAAATTTTACCATTATAATCTTCTACTATTTTTTTCACCATAGATAATCCCAATCCCATACCTGTAGATTTGGTTGTGAATTTTTGTTCAAAAACTCTATCTCTGTTTTCCTCAGAAATTCCGCTTCCATTATCTTCAATACTAATAATAAAGCGGTCTGATTTATTTTTTATTTCTACTCTTACTTTTTTATTGTTATGAGTGATAGATTGTATGCCGTTTTTCACAATATTGGTGATAATTCTGGTGAGATAAATACCATCTATTTTATAATACAGTTCATCTACATTGGTATAAAATTCTATGATATGGTCTGGGAAAATATCTACAGAATATTTTATTGTTTTTACTACATCAATCAACGTATCATTACTGGTTGGCATTTTAGCAAAATCAGAAAAAGACTTAGCAATAGAATAAATAATGTCTATCTGGTGTACCACTACTTGGGTAAGGTTTCTTATTTTTTCCTCATTTTCGGGGTCATCAGGATTATATTTTCTCTGAAAATTCTGCACAGACAATTTGAGTGGTGTAAGCGGATTATTAATTTCGTGGGCAACTTGTCTTGCCATTTCTCTCCAGGCTTCTTCTCTTTCGGTTTTTGCCAATTGATTGGTCTGTTCTTGCAATTTGCCAAGCATAGAATTATAAGATTCTACTAGAGGTTTTATCTCATCATTTTCAGAATAATCTATCGGAGTATCTAGATATTTTACATTGGTTTTTGTGAGTTTTTTAGAAATCGCTTCAATCTTTTTGGTCAAGTTTTTAGAGATAAACCAAGCTGCATAACCGCTCAAAATTAATAAAATGATGATGGCCAAAAAATATTGTTTTGCCAACATTTTTAAATGCAAAAAAAGATGACTAATCCTAAAATAGGTTTACAAGTTTCACATTAAAATACCAATCCGGAAGATATTGATTTTTGAGGTTATTCTGAATCCATTTTACAATGCCTCCTTCTATAAATCTGAGGTTATTGAAACCTCTTTGTTCTAAAAATTTGACTGCCATGCTACTTCTAAGTCCGTTGTTACAAACCAAAATCACCTCTCTATCATTTGGGAACTCATTAATTTTTTGTTCAATCTCAGAAAGTGGAATATTGATCATATTCTGAACATCTATTCTATAGTTTTGAAACTCGAAATTTTCTCTTACATCTACAATGAGTCTCTCACTGTTTGCTATTTCATTGATTTTATTTGGGCAGATTTTCTTCATTTTATACTTATGTCAAGCAAAACTATACTAATCCTAAGATTATATTTGCTACTATTGTTACATATATTTCATTTTTCAATTAATAAAAATTTTTAATAAAAAAAACTTAATTACTACCAAAATATAAATAGTATTTTTAACTTTAAGGTCTTAATTAAATATTTATTGATATGACTGTGACAGAAAAAACCATCCTCACTTTACTAAAAAAAGGATATTCACAAAAAGAAATTGCGGAACATTTTAAACAAGATGATAGTCTTCGCATTAGTGGTCTTTCTTCAATCGAAAAAACCATTAAAAGTCTAAAAAAACAAAACAATGTAAAAACATTGTTCCAACTAGGGATGTTGGTAGAAAAATTAAAAATCTAGCGACTGTTTACTCGTATTAATTCCCCTCTATTTGAGGGGAATTTTATTGAATTTGTTTATCATTAAAAATCATTTCGAATAAGTTTTTGATCATTAATTTCCTTAATCAAGTTTTATTTCTTTAAGAAAGATTATAAAAAATCAATACTAAGAAAAATTTTCCATCATCATTTCTATTTCTTCTTTCATTAAATTTTTAAAAGATTCTGGCACTAAAATTTGCACTCTTTTGCCGTGAGAAAGAATTTCTCTCTGGAAATGAACTACTCGGAAAAAGGTCTCTAGGTTACCTCTAATAGCTTTCAATTTAAGTTTTAGCCTTTTAATGGTATTTTATTGTTTAAAGTACTATTTTGTAGAGATTAGTAATTTCTGTAAAATCTAAATACCGCTATACGAAATTTCGTATGGAGATATTTTTTACTGTATTTTCTAAAATTTCTAAAATTATAGCAGATTCTTAGCTCAAAAAATAGAAAATTATTCTTTTTAAAATTCTCTAAAAATCATTGCATTTTATTGAATTAAGAGTAGCTTTTTAACTATTCAATTCTATGACAAAGAAAAAAAATCATAAAAAAACACCCAGTTTACACTACAGGGTGTAAAAATGGGTGTACAATCTATAAAACATTGATTTTCAATGTTATTTGCGGAGAGTGAGGGAAATGAACCTTACTAAAATCATTACACCTCATTTTATATAAATATACTATTTATCAATATTTTACGTATATTTGCATATATAAAAACAACTTGTTTTTATGTCTAAATATAGTAAAACTAGCACCTAAACTGGCACCTGATGAATTATACATTTAAACTTAAAGAACCCAATTCTGAAAAGGAAACTTTAATTTATTTCCGTTCTTTTTTCAGCAATGAAAATAGGAATTTCATCTACTCTTCTGGCGAAAAAATAAAACCATCCGAATGGGATTTTGAAAATAGACTGCCAAATGACTTAAATGGAAGAACTCAAAGAGCTGTAAATCACAGAAGCATAAAAAAGCAGTTAGATAGATATAGTGGATTTTTCACTGAGATAGTTAACCGATATAAAAATATTGACGAAGAATTAACTATAGATATTGCAAGACAAAGATTCGATGAAGAATTTAAGAAGATTAAAATAAAAGATGATTTTTTCAGAATATATGATGAGTTCATCCAGGAAAAAGAAAATGATTATTCTGGAAATTCCATATCTAAATCTACTAAGGACAGATATGACTATAATAAAAGACTATTGCAAGATTTTCAAGATTACTATAAATTAAAATTGAGATTGGGAAATTTTGATGATAAGATTTATAATAAATTTTTAAAATACTGCATTGAAATAAAAGACCATTCTGCTAATACAGTACATAGAAATGTTGGATTACTGAAAACATTCTTGTATTGGGCTTTGAGCAAAAAATATACTTATAACAATAATTTCATTAATTTTAAGAAACCTCCAAAGTTCAGAACCGATGAAATAGCTTTGAATTATCAGCAAGTAGAAGAAATTTACCTATATGATTTTAGTAAAAACAAAAGATTGGAAAGGGTTCGTGATTTATTCGTATTTGGATGTGTAACAGGAATGCGTTTTGGAAACTACAGCCGTATTTCAAAACAGGATATTCAGGGGGATTTCATTCGGGTAGTTGATTTAAAAAGTAAATCAAAAAAACTTTCTATTCCACTTAATAGTATATCGAAAGCTATTCTTGAAAAATATAACTATATACTTCCTAATATTTCTAATCAGAAGATGAATGAATTTATCAAAGAGGTTTTTAAAGAAATGAAATTTACCGAAGATATTAAAAAGACAATGAAATATGGTGATGAACTGGTAGATAAGAAGTCTGAATTTTGGGAAAGGATTTCTTCACATACTGCACGAAGAAGCTTTATTACTATTATGAAAAACAATAAAGTTCCTGATAAAGTAATTATGAGTTACACAGGTCACACCAGCTTAGAAGTTTTCAATAATTACTATCGACCTAGTGAGGAAGATAAAGTTAATTATATGAATGAAGTTTTCAAATAGCACAAAATTTTGATTGTGACAAAATTCTGTCGCAATAATGCTTTCGCGACAATTTTTGTCGCAATTTTTGTTTTTGCGACATTTTTTTAATATTATTGTCATAGAATTAATTCAATATGAAAAAACAACAACAACAGATAGAAGCAATCTTAGAACTCCTACAAGAGGAAGGGTTGTCAATTGAACAAATTGAAGAAAATCTAAATTTTTCTATTGAAAGAAGAACTCTTCAACGTCGACTAAAAGAATTAAAAGAAAGCAATCGCCTCTTAACAAAAGGAGAAGCTCGTTCAACTCGATACTTTCCTAAAGTAAAAAAATATGAGAATGAGGCTTCAGAGGATTTAATTCCATTGTCCATAGAAGGAAAGAAAATCTTAAAACTTATATCTCTTTCTGAAATTCAAAGAATTCCTGTGGGATATAACAAGCAATTTTTAGAAAATTATCTGCCAAATATTGATAGTTATCTATCTCCAAAAGAAAAAGAAATATTATTAGAAATAGGTAAAACACAAGGAGACAACCAAGCAGCGGGAACATATGCTAGACAAATTTTAAATCGTTTGCTGATTGACTTATCATGGAATTCCAGTCGATTAGAAGGAAATACTTATTCATTATTAGATACCGAATTACTAATCCACGATGGCAAACCAGCGGATGATAAATCCGCCAAAGAAACTCAGATGATTCTCAACCACAAAGATGCCATTGAATTTCTTGTAGATGAGTCTGATGAAATAGGATTTAATCGTTATACAATCTTAAATCTCCACGCCCTACTTTCTAACAACTTATTACCAAACCCCTCGGCTTCTGGAAGATTAAGAGAATTTGGAGTTGGAATTACAAATTCAGTATTTACTCCATTGGAAATTCCACAATTGATTTCTGAATATTTTGATTTGATTTTATCTAAAGTTAACCAAATTAAAGACCCTTTTGAACAAGCTTTCTTCATCTTAGTGCATTTTCCTTATCTACAACCATTTGATGATGTAAATAAAAGAGTATCACGTTTAGCTGCAAACATTCCATTTAATAGAAAGAACCTTTCTCCATTATCTTTTATTGATGTTCCTGAGGATTATTATATAAAAGGAATGTTAGCTGTTTATGAGTTAAACAGAACTGATTTACTCAAAGATGTTTTTATTTGGGCATACGAAAGGTCTGCAATGCGATATGCAGCAATTAGACAATCCTTGGGAGAACCTGATACATTCCGTCTTAAATACAGGGATGAAATGAAAAATACTATTGTTAAAATTATATTGCAAAAAGCACAAAAAGACGGAGCTATACAAATTATAAAGGATGATGCTAATAATCTACCGCAAAATGATCAGGCAAAATTTATTGAATCTGTCGAAACAGAACTAATAGGACTACATGATGGAAATTTTGCTAGATATAAAATTAGCCCTTCAGAGTTTAAAAGATGGAAACAAATTTGGGATAATGGTTCAAATTAAAACATTTTAAATTATCAAACTGAAGTCATGAATGAAAAAAAAATATATGGACGTTGGTTTATTTGGGAAGAATTTGCAGGCATTCCAATGATAGTCTATCATTGGATTAAAGGTGATAGAATCAAAAAATTGTTATCTGAAAGAATTGATAAAGCAAGAAAAAACGGAGAACAAGTTGAATTAACTGAAAAAATAAAGCAGGAATTTCTGATTGAGTATGAAAGGTTGGATAACTTTTTCAGTTACTATTTTAAGGAAATAGATAAATCCAGAAATCATAATTTTGAGGATAAAATCAACTATTGCTTGAAACAATATAAAAAAGAATCTTCAAAACAATTAACTTCAAGTAATTTGATGAAATTACAGGGGAATTTCATCAATGGAGCTGAAATAACTCTTTTCTATTATTTCGCTTTAAAACAAAAAGTAACGGAAGATATTAGAATTTCTGACATTATTTTAGGAGAGAATACTTCAAAAATCCTTCTAAGTTTTCTGAAAGACAAGAAATTCATTGATGAAAACAATAATTTCATTGCAGATAAAAAATCATCATTCATCCGTATCCATCGATTTTTGAAAGATAATTATATCATAAACCCGGACTTTGAAGATACAACGATAATAAAGGCAATGGAAAACGAATACAATACAATCTTTGACAAAGGTACATTCTCAAGAGCAATAAAAGTCAAATCCAATGATTTTGAAGAAGATATACATCGAGAATTATCTAAACTGTTTAATATCAAGCATTAAACTTTACGCAATTGACTAAAATTGCATAATTAATCATTTCAATCATACAATTTTGTCTGCAAATTAAATATCACAGATTATGCAGACAACCAATCCATTTCAACCCATTATGGACGGATTAGAAGAGTTAAAAGAACTTATCTATTCCATAAAAAAAGAACCAGAAATTGAACTAAAAAAGAAATTTTATTCCTTTAAAGAGGCATCAGAAATTTTGAAGTTAGATTATCAAACGGTTCGCTCCCACGTCCTCAAAGGAAATATCAAAGCCGAAAAAATAGGCAGATTTTATCGTATTAATCATTTGGATTTGATGAATGCTTTAAATGAAGTAAAATCATTGAAGTACAAAAGATAAACATTTTTCATTTGTTTATTCGAAACACCATTTCTTAACCTTCCGTATTCCCACGGAATAAAAATCAAAAAAATGAGCGAAAAAACTCCCTATTTACGAGTAGGCACCACCTATTACAAAATCATAGAAAAACCATTAATTTCGGGGGACACAACCTCGGTTTTGGTGCGTTGGAATC
>ERZ650300.394-NODE-394-length-26023-cov-7.496919_pt1 | contig 26023 bp, 50 predicted proteins | sample MGYA00376236_ERZ650300 | MGnify/ENA primary metagenome ERZ650300 (study PRJEB26733, sample SAMN07839303) | wastewater metagenome | biome: urban; feature: wastewater treatment plant; material: waste water | place: USA: North Carolina | collected 2016-04-28 ...
GACCGAGGACCCGGAGCCCATGGGGATGAGGCTCCGGGTCCTCCCCATATCCCACGGGTTCGCCGTCGGGATCGACGTAGCCGACCGAGGCCTGGCGTGTGCCGCTACCCGGCCGCAAGGCAGCCGCGCCAGCCGAGAACGGGCGGCCTTGTGGGCGTGCTGTGGATTCCCCGAGTGGGGTGACTTTGACCTCGCGGCCGGACATTCCACCCCTGGACATGCAAAAACCCCAGCCTGTGAGACCGGGGTTTTTGAGTCTTCCGACCATTCGAGATGGTGAATGGGTGGTGAGGAAATGGGTACACTCCCTCGGACTTGAGGCTACCGGAGTCCAGCGTCTACAGCAACGCCGGACGGTGGAGTTAGAACGGCAGCCAGGGCCAGAACCCTTCGCTGGCTTCCTCATTCCACCGCAGCAGCGGCCACGAGGCATCCGTGAGTCCGCCGTACCAGTACCGGTTCGCGGTCCCGGCGGTGTGCGCGGACCGATAACCGGCAAGGTTGAACGTGTGCAGCGGGACGTTCTTGGGTACGACGTCACCGGGGGTGTTGGGGGTGTGGTAGTACCCGCCGTAGTTCTGCTCGTCGGTCAGGATGACCACCCGCGTGTGCCCCGGCCTCAGGTGCCTCTCCAGCGCCGTGACCGTGTACGTGCCACCCAAACTGGTGAACCGCGACATCAGCGGCAGCACCGACCCGCCCTTGGGGACGGTGATCTCGTTCGAGCTGGTCCCGAACTCGACCAGCGTCGCCTTCTCGGCGCGCAGTGCCAGTGCGGACCCGAACAGTGCGGCACTGTCGGCCCAGGTCAGCTCCGAGCGGTCGGAGACCCTGCCGAACATCGACCCGGAGCGATCGACCAGGATCAGCGTGTTCCCACCCAGGGCGGGCACATTCGACAGCGAGTGCTGCAATGCAGCCTCCAGGGGCGCGTGCCAACGCACGTTCGAGACCGCCTTGTACGCGGCGTAGAAACGCATCGGCATGACCCTGAAGCGGCGCACCTGTTCAGGGTCGGCGAGCTTGGCGAACAGAGGGGCCAGCGCCTTTGTGGTGATCCCCGCCTCGTCGAGGTTGCGGGCATTGCGGATCGCGGCCATCACGCCCAACTGCGGCAGCACAGCCTGCCACAGGTCCCTGGTCCACGGTCCGTTCACCAGCGAGGGCACGGCCTCCCAGGTCATGCCGGACAACCGAAGATGCTCGACCAGCAGACCGTCAGCGGCGAGCTGGTGAATGTCGGCGGGCGTGAGGGCCCGGAGGTTGTTGCGGGCCTTGATCTTCGGCAACCTGCTGACGTCCAGGTCTTCCCGGCCGTGCCGGACACCGATCGCGTACTCGAACAGTGCACCCTGACTCAGGGAAGAGGGGCAGGGGTGCGTCAGTTCGATGACGTCGCCGATGCGGAAGGCTGCGTTCTTCGAGTCGTACTTGAGGAAGCTGTACTCGGCCAGGAGATCAACGACCGCGTCGGCGACACCGCGCTTGACGGGCTTGGGGATCGCCTTGCCGTAGGTCGAGGTCCAGTACGCCAGCATCTCCCCCGGCTCGTCCATACGGGCTAGGACGGCGGAGATCAGCTTGCGGTTGATGCCCTCGGGCTCGGTGACCTTGGCTTGCAGGCGCAGCCATACCGCGTCGGCGGCCAGGGTCAGCGCGTTGGTGCGGATACCAGCGTCGTGGCGCAGCCAGCGCAGGAACGACAGCAGCCACTCGGGGTGCTTGAGCGCCACCTCGGAGAGCAGTGTGCGCTGGCGGTCACTGCGGGCGGTTTCGTTCTCGTAGAACGAGTTCGAGGTGAAGCTGGAGACGGCGGACAAGAACAGCTCGCCTCGTGCGTCGTGGGTGAAACCCGGTGCGCCCTCATGGGTGAGGGCGTCGGGGCGCTCGGCGGTCAGGATGCCGACGGTGCGCTTGGTCTTGCTGTCCGCAGTATTGAAGCGGCTCATGGTGTTCCGTTCTGTTGAAATGCAAAACGGCCCAACGAAGTTCGCTGGACCGCGGGGTGAGTGACCGAGATCAGGCTGGCGCAGCACGCGCACCGGCCACCCTGAAGTGGGGGGTGGCAGAGATCAAGGCGAACATCAGAGCTTTTAGCGTGCTTCCTGGATTACACCACCGGTGGGTAACCCCAAGCCGGGCGGGACTCGAACCCGCACTTCTCGATCCTCATTCGATGAACTGATGTTCTACGCACCTGCTACCTAAGTTGCCGAGCCGGAGGTCTAGGCGTCCACGGTGTCTGATCCATACCCAAAATGAAGGAACCGCAGAACATCGCACCCGGCTCGGTGCTATTTAGTTGTCAAAAGCCTTGGTAGTCAAGGGACGTCCCCGACAAACTCCACCGTAGCGCAGGAGTGTGGACACTGCAACCCCTTTTGACCACCGACCGCCCCGGCGCGACCCTAGAGGCCATGAAGAGGTTCGACATTGCCGAATGGAAAGCCAAGCGTGAACAGGAAGGCGAAATCCTCCTGACCACCGAGCAGGTTGCCGAGATGCGCGGCATGACACCGAAAGCCGTATCCCGCGAGCGTCAGTCGGGACGTGGGCCGAAGTACCTGCGCTACCGCAACACTCGGGTGCGTTACCGGCTCGACGACGTCACGGCCTTCATTGAGCAGGCGGAGGGGGCGTACGAGGAAGTCGACCCCGGCGCTTAGGTCTCGCAGTCCAGACACCGAAATGAGCCGTAGTACCCGGCGATCCGCCCGTCGGTAGAGAGGGCGACCGCAGCACGGGGGACGTCGGCGAGCACGGACGTGAACGGGTCGACCAGCCTGAACCACCGGCCACCGCAGTTCGGGCAGTAGTAGTCGCCGTCGGGGAAGCGAATGACGTTGTCGCTCACGACGCCAACAGCTCCGTCGCACTCTCGCACCCGAGCAACCGCCCCAGGAACAAGAACTGGCTCGGTGGCCACTTGGCGAAGCAGGACAGGCAGACCGCGCGTTCGGCGCTCACCGACAGCGCGTGCGACCACCCCCAACCGTCGAACTTGCGGCGGCGCACCTTCTCGCAGTCGCATTCGGGGCAGCGGCCTTTCAACTCGAACGACGTCGGGCCGGTCAGCAGCGCCTCCCCCTCGGCGACCCACCGTTCGACGACGTCGGCGTAGAAGGCGACCTCCTTGACGTACTCAGCCCCCCATTCCTCGGTGAGCATGTCCTCGAACCTGGTGGGCACGGCGAACCCCCAGCAGCAGATCGCCGAGTCGACCTCGCACAGCCATTCGAGGGCTTCGGTCCACACCGGCGGGACCGAGCGAGAGATGGAGCCGGGCTTGGCCCCCTGCTCCTCCCCGGCCATCGCCTCGCGGATTTCGTCGTAGAGGCCGGGGCGATGCAGAACCTCCTGATCGAACATCGCCATCCTCGGCTGACTCAGGCGGTACACCGCGTCACGAAAGCGCTTGACCTGGTAGTGAATGTCCTCGGTCACCCTGTCTCCCTTAGCTCGTTGATCTGGTCGGCCAGTTGAGCTTCGGGGTGCGCGAGCGCGTACCCGTCGAGCGCCAGTTCCATTGCTGGCACCTTCGGCCACAGCGGTTCGAGCGGCACGGCGCGGCGCCGGCGCGCGGCAGGGGCACGGCGCGCGGTCTTGCAGCGGCCGGGGCCGGGTTTGGGTACCAGTGGGCCGGAGACGCGTTCGATGGCGGCGCGGACATTCTTGAGCGCCCGGTAGTCCGACGCGGTCGAGGCGGCGGTGACCACGGCCCCGGAGGTGTGGGTGATCTTGAGATGCCCGCCGTTGCGCAGCGAGCAGGACCAGCCGTGTTTGGCGGCTTGCTTGAGGAGTTGGCGTAGGTCGGCGTTCATGCCAGCTCCGCCTGCCGGGCCAGAAGCCCGGCCTGTGCGATGCTCCACGCAGCTCGTGCGTGCCGCAGTTGCCCTCCCCCGACGCGGGTGCGCCAGTCAGGCTTTCGCCGCTCGGCGTCAGAGACCAGCGCCTCGGGGTAGAAGCCCATAGGTGCCTTGTCGTGCTTTCCCGGCCGCACACTGACCACCGGAGTGAAGCCGGGTAGCACGCACCCTTGCACCGCACCGGCGACCTCAGCGGTAGCGAGGATGGCTGACGGGTTGGCGGCGGCACGACCCTTGCCCACGTGCCAGTTAGGCCGGGTGACTCCCTCGACAGCGAGTAGGTCGGCGTTGTAGACGCGGATAAAGTTCTCGACCGCGTCGGTGACCAGCCGGAGCCATTGCAGCTCGACCGGGAACAGTTCTCCCCCGTTGCGGAGTATGAGGTGTCCGAGGAGGGTGTTGCCGTCGCGGGCTACGATGCCCGTCCATCTCGCGCCCGGATCGACGCCGATGACAATCACGCGACCTCGAACGAGAACGTCGGGATCGTCGCGGGGGCGACCGGCCGGAACACGTAGTCGCCCTCGTCGAGGCCGAAGTCTGCGCCGTTCGGGTTGGACTCGGCTTCGAGGCTGTCGTTGCCTGGGGAATCCCAGTACATGAACCCGAACTGTCGGCCGTCGGTGCGACGGGTGATGATCCGCCAGAAGTCGGTGCCCTTGTAGAAATCGCCGTCGACCAGGTAGTCGGTGCCGTCCATCTCAAAGTCCACCAGGAACTCTGCGTAGCCGGGTGTGTCGTATTCCGGGTCGAGCCAGGGGACCCCGTGGATGACGTCGAGGGCCAGTTCAGCCCCGGCGCGGGGGACGTAGTCGGTCGTGATGGTTCCGGGAGAAAAGCCGTAGACGTCGTTAAGCGCGTCGAGGAGTTCAGCGGAGATGCCACGGAGTCCGCTCTCGATGGCCGAGAGAGCTCCTCTGGTGGGACGATCTCCAGTCCGTTCTTCAATCCGATCGGCGATGTCGTCGAGCAGCAGACCCCGGGCAACTCGATGCGCCTTGAGCGTGATGTGGGGTGGGTTCTTGCGATCCCGCTGGCGATCGTATCGCCGTTTTGCGGCCGTTTTGCTCTGCGCCGGCTCCTGGGGTTGGTTTTTTGTTCGCGATTTTTTGCCGCCCCCCCGGGTCATGTCGTCGCCTCATCGGGCCTCGTCGCAGCCTTGGGATAGGGCAGCGTGGGGAGTCTGAGCAGTGCGCGTCGCTGGCGTCGCTGCGTCTTGCTTCCGAGGATGTAGAGGTAGCGGTGTTTCGTCCCGCCCTCGTGACGGGTCCATCCCATGCCCTCAGCGCGTGCCGGCCCAACTCCCTTGCCGTCTAGGAAGGTCGAGCGACGTTGGCCGGTAGCATCGGTGAAGTAGTGGGTGTATCCGCCCGTGCCGGTATAGAGCGCGTTGGTCGCTTGGTAGACATAGCCGATGTGACCCTGGTCGGTCGCGGCATAGGTCAGAACGGCCCACGTATCGGGGTGGCTCACCTGAATCATCTTCAGGGACAGTGAGATCAGTCGACTCTCAGAGTTGCGCGGCGCGTCGTCGGCCATCGCCAGCCGGCCCATGTGCCACACCTTGTCGAAGTGCTCGGGTCCATATACCGACTCGCACGTCTCACGGGTTGGGAGGTTGTAGGAGACGACGCCGAGCAGGGTCGGACCCTCCCACAGTCCATAGCGCCACATCATGTTTCCGCCCGTGCCGGTGTAGTGGTAGCGACGGCAGAACTCCTCCACGTCCTTGGTTGAGACCTTGGAGCACAGGTAGTCGCGGACGGGTGCGCGCTCGGCGCCATCCTCGACGTCCCAGAATCCGACGTTCAGAGCTTGTCGATCCATGACGAGCCCTCCTCTCGTGCAGCCCACGCGGATGCGCTGGGTCAAACTCTAGGTGCGACCTCTGACAGTTCCGCCCCGGCTAACCTGCGGTCGCCGAGTCCGCGGCCCCGTCCGTCCGACACACCCAGGCACCGGAAGCCCCGGGGCGATATGTCCCCGTAGGATGACGCAGTCGGGCTCGTTGGTGAATAGTGGCTCGGTAGACTCACTCAAGGCCGATCTCCTTATCGGTCAGACCCCGGTCCGGCCCAACACGCTGGCCGGGGTCGTCGTTTTCATTACCCCAGTTTACCTGAGTAGACACTACGAATCCGTCTCTCTGCCTGGTACTTCCATTGTCCAGTTGTGTATGAGATAATGGATATAGCCCCAAAGGCATTGGGCAACAGGAAGGAACCGAAGTGGTAAACGCACAACGACTCGTTGACGCGGTCAACGACATCCTCGAACATCCCGAGAAACACAAGCAAGGCTCGTGGATGGCGGCGGCGCGGCGCGCGGGGTTGCTGTGAGCTGGAAAGAAGAGTGGCCCGAAGAGCTGCCACCGGAGATGACCGAGACCGACCGGCTGAACAGGCTCGCCGACTTCGCGGAGGAATAGAGCCTCACCAGAGAGCCACGAGGGAGACCCGATACCCTCGTGGCTCTTGGCATTCCCGGCGCAGCAGCCACACGGCCTTGGTCAGGGACGTAGTCTGCCACAGTAGGCATTCGGTCCACTCCCCGTGCGGGGCGGCGTTCGACCAGGCGCGAATCTCGTACACGCGCGGCTTCACGGCGTCGGCCCTCCGAGGTTGCTGTAGTACTCCCGGTTGGCCAGGGCGAGGGCGTGGATGATCGCCTCACGCCAGGTCCGGTGGAACGCGAAGGTCTTTTCGTACAGGACAACCCACTCGCCCCATTCGCCGTGCTCCTTGAACACGCGCGGCTTCATGGGCTTCACAGGCGGAACCCGGTCGCCAACCCAGTAGTCCCGGCCCACCACCCACGGCTTCCCGTTCTCTATGGCCACCGCATCCACCACACCGTCCGGTAGTGCACCAGGTGCGCGAGCGCGGCGTCGGTGAGCAGTTGGCGAATGCGGTAGGTCTTGACCGCACTCCATGCCCGCGTCGACAGCCCGCCGGGGCGGTGTATGCACAGCCACAACCACAAGCGCAGACGCGGGTGTCGGTGCCACCAGTTGGTCATTTCGCCGAGAGCCACCCGAGTACGGCCGCGCCGATCATGGCGAGGATCAGGAAGCCGATCGGGATCGCAAGGTCGGTACTCATCGGTCCCACCACGACAGGAAGGGCGAGGCCACCGTGGTCACGCTGAAGGCCAGGATCAGGGTAATGAGTACCGCGTCAGACACGACGAGCCTTGCGTGCGGCCTTGTTGCGCGCGCGACGCTTGGCGATCTGCTTCTCCCGGTGGCGACGGGGGTCGTCGTCGGCCGGCAAGCCCTCGTACATCGGCTTGGACTGGAGGCCGTTCAGGACGGCATCAATCGGTCGCATATCCAGTGACTTCTTTCTCGCGTAACTCCCGGAGGAGTTCGCGGCGTTCGGCCTCGGCGAGCTGGTGGCGTATGACCTCTTCCCGGTACTCGGTCGAGGACAGGTGGCAGATCGGGCTGCATGGGGCGAAGCGTTGTCGGCCGCAGTACTGGCGCGGGCAGGTGACGATGTTCAGCGCACCTTCTCCAGAATCTCAGCGACGTGCAGGGCGTGCTGCTCGACCGCGATGTCGGTGTGTAGGTCTTCCGGCGCGCGCCACCCGCAGTAGCGCATCAGGAACTCGGGACCGACGAACGGCTTGCGCCACACGTAGCGGTGTTCGCGGATGATGCGGGCGATCTCGTTCACTCGTCCTCCCCGTTGGGCCGGACGTCGACCACGAGCCCGGACAGGCTCACGCTGGCGTGCGGGCCGTCGTGGTCCTCGCGGAGGTCGCACGCGCGGTACCACGTCCACTCCTGCCCGCAGGTGGGCTCGCTACGCGGCAGAACTTCCACGATGTGATTTCCGTTCCGTTGGTTCAATATCCATCATACCCCGACACACTGGTGAGTGGATTTAGAACGCGAGGTAGTTCAGGGACTCGGCGATGTCGGGAGGGAGGGTGACCGGCGGGTCGTAGCGCACCATGTTGCCCTCGGCGTCCAAGAGCACCCAGCCGTGGCGGCAGCGCACCGGGACGTCGGCCGGGTTGTCGTGAGAGGCGACGAAGACGCCGTACTCGCGTGCCCAGTCGGGGAACCGGTGAGCATTAGCGTGGTCCTCGCGGCATAGATGCAAGGCATTCTCCGGGGACCAGTCGCCGAGCTGCGAGCGCGCTTGCCGGTGCGAGTAGTCGGTCGCTCTGGCCCGGCCGCACAGCTCACACACCGACCCCGACCGCTCCCGCACGATCTCCCGCGCCTGCTGCTCGTTCACTCGTCGACACTCCACTCGGCGACGACGTTCACGCCGTCGCCGCCGTCACCGAGATGCGCCAGCTCATCGCCTCGCGAATGTCGCGTGGGGCGTGGTACTCCATCTCGACCTCGGCATCGCCGGGCCAGTACTCGGTGGCTGCCAGGAACTCCCGGCCTTCGCGCGGTGCGAGTAACGCCTGGCGGTATGCGAGCGTGATGTCATCAAGGATCGGCCGATCGGCGCTATGACCAGGGATCGATCGGGTTCTCGTGCTCTGGTCGTAGTCGTGTCGGGCCACCAGCCGCGGCCGCCTCGGATCGGGCTCGCCCGAGATGAGGGTGTGCAGATCAGCGTCGAAGTGGTCCGCAATCCTCATCAGCTCCGCGGCACCGAAACCGCGCTGACCGTGAATTGCCCGCGACAACGCGTCGGGCGTCATCCCGACAGCAGCAGCCACACGCCCCTGCTCGCCCCGCGGAATCAGACGTGCTACACGGTCGCCAATCGAGTTGTCCACCTGGTCGATCGTACTGGTATTTTGGGAAAATCCCAATACCGCGCACTACGGCGTCTACACCAACTCGGCGCCGGTGACAGCAAACACCTCACTTGGCCGCACTACGTCATCGCCCTCTACCGACGACTCGCCTGCCCGGTCCACCTGCTCGTGCTCTGCCCGACCACGACAGTCGCCCGCTGGGCGGCAACCCCCATCGACTTCGGAGCCGGAACACTCACCCCAACCGTCATCGGACCCGACACAATCCCAGCGATCGCCGAGCCGGATACCGCACGAGAATTGCCCGACCTGATGATGCTCTCGGCGATGGTCCACCACCACAACCGGGCCGTCCTCAGGGCTCTGACCAGGATCTTTGCCGCCGACATCCCCGACCACGAACTGTACGATGTACTGAGCCGACTCATCCTTTTCCGCTGGTCGCACTCGATCTACTCGGCATTTCCCCAGGTCGGCATTCGGCCGGCAAGCCGGATTCGGCCCCGATTGGCGAAATCGGCCTGTTTCGGCCCGGTTCTCGGAGCGCGTTGTTTACAGCGCACCGCCCTGACCTGCGACAGGTCATCCGCAAGTGCCAGTCGTGCACGGGCGGGTAAGCGGCCGGAGAGGCCGAAGTGCGCTGTAAACTACGCACTCTCGTAGTGCGGGATTTGAGCCCGAAAACGCCTTCACCCCGTGTCCTGGTGATCAAGCGGGGTAAAAGTCCGCCAGGCTCCCACTGTCGCACCAATGCGGCCATATCGGCGTCACACCCCCGAAATGCCATACATCGTGCGGGTCGACGCCCCGATACTGCGGAGACTGTCGAGTTCCTTCTCCAGAGCCCGAGCTGTCGCCTTCGCGAAGTCGAGCGCGGCGTCGGCGACATCCAGGGCCTCCTGCTCGGCGACCGTGGCCAGCACCGCGTGGTACTTCTTCGTGGCAACAGGCCCCTCGGCAGCCAGGACCGCACGGGCAAACGCCTGGTCAAACGCCCTTTTCGCGTCCTTGTACGTCCTCGTGCGCTCGTCGATGACCCGCACACCCTTGGCGATACGGTTACTGATCTCCCGCAAAGCGTGCTCGATCTGCACCGGGTTCACCGGCTCCGAGTAGTCGTTTTCCCTGCTCACGCCGTGTACCTGCGCACTTCGATGCCCATCTTCTCGGCCCGCTGCGCGAGGTCCGTGGCGCTGGGGCAGTTGCCCATGAGGAAGACAACGACCAGGTCAGGGCCCTCGTCGAGGGCGAGCTGGTTGTGAACCATGCCGTTGACGTGGGTCTTTGAGCCGCTCATCGGCCGGTAGCTGGGAATCAGCGTCACCGGGTTCCCCCAGGTCAACCACTGCGTGACGGCTCGTTGGTTCACCCCCGGCCGGTCCAGGACTATCAGCATGGCATCGTCACCGAGTTCATCCCGGATACCCTTGAGGGCGCTCTGGAAGCCCTTGCGATCTGTCCAGATTCGGCCGTCTACCAGCACTTTTAGAGGGCGCGTCGGAGACTGGCGCGTGCGCGTGGCTTGTGGATTCCCGGTCATTCTCTCTGACTTCTGTTGTCGCCCTTGGGTTTTAGTTTCTCTACTGCTGCGGGAACTGCCCGGTGTCCAGGCAGGTCAGCCCCAGTGCCCGCCACATCGGCGCCGAACGGCAATCCAGTACCAGCCACACGTCGAACTCGGCCAGGGCACCGAACTCGTACAGCTTGTGCTTGAACTCCCCGTCGGTGATCGGCGACCCTTCACCTCGGGTCAGCGTCGGGTCCTTGGTGAGCACGAGGTCCGCCAGGACGCCTTGGGAGTCGAGCCAGTCCGCGACCTGGGCGTACTCGGTGTCCGGCCTGCTGGTGACCACCACGATGACCAGGGTGCGGCGCAGGTCGTTGTGCTGGCGGTCCAAGTCCTTGACCAGCTCGATGACCCGCGTGTCGGCCAGGCAGTCCAGCTCGATGACCAGGGCCGATGTCATTCGGGGTAGCTCGGTTCGCAGAATCGCTTCACAGTGGGGTTGGGGCACCACTCGTGCTCATAGCCGTTGGGGGTGACCCTCCATGTCTGGAGTTCGGGGCGAATCTCCCGGTTGCAGCGGTCACAGAGCGGGATCACAGGTCTTCCTCCTCGCACTTGCAGGGGTACGGCTCCAGCAAGTCTCGCTTCATCGCGGCGTGGACGAACGCGGCCAGGCCCAGGGAACTCACCGGTGTCACCGTCTCGCTCATCGCATAGCCGGTGCCGTGGCTGATGCCGTCGTCGGCCTCCGGGTCGGCCAGCATTGTACGTGCACCCGATGATCCAATCCCCTAGGATCGGGCTGTCGTCGTTGATGTCCTTGAGGTGCGCCACCAGCGCCTTCTCCAGGTCCTTGCGTGTCTGTTCGCTCATGCGGCCCTTCTCACCGGCCAGTCGGTATTGAAGTCGTTGATGGTCTCGCCCTTTCGGCTCTTGTACTCGCGGAAGCTCTCGCGCTGCTCCCGGTACGCGCGCTTCTGTAGCTCCATGAGCGCCGGGATGGTCAGCTTCGCCAGCTCCGGGTAAACCCTGGGCATCTTCCACGCCAGGCGTGCCGCCGCCAGCGCGTCGGCGTCGGCGTTGTGGGCGTCCCCGATGCTGACCCCGTAGTGCTTGACGACGTCGGCGAGCTTGCGCGAGCCCTTGCGGAACTTGTCGTAGTGCTTGTCGATGCACAGCCCGTCGAAGATCGGGCCGACCTCGCCGGGCTTGTGGCCCAGCCGGCGCAGTTCGTAGGTGAGCATGGTGAGGTCGAAGACGCCGTTGTAGGTGGCGACGACGAACCCGTCGCCCCATTCGAGCTGGAGCGCGGTCCAGATGCCCAGCAGGCCCTCCTCGTAGTCGCCGCCCTCGGTGCGCGCCTTCTCGGTGCTGATGCCGTGGACGGCGGTGGCGCCCTCGCTGATCTCGATACCGGGGTCCAGGAGCCAGTGATTGCCCGCGACCTCCGAGCCGTTGATGGTCGCGACGTACGCGGTGACGATACGGTCGGCCGTCAGGTCCGGGCCGGTGGACTCGACGTCGAAGCACGCCAGCGGTGACTGGGTCCAGCTCTCGAACGGGGCGATCATGGCTTGACTCATGCGATCCCCTTGGGTATCCGGCGAACCGCGGCCCACTTGCCCGCCGCCCAGAGGGCGAGTGTGTGGTAGTCACTGTCGAAGACAGCCAGCTCCCCGACCAGGGTCTCGAAGCTCACGGCCTCGGGGAGCCACCAGCTTCGGCCGTCGAGGTCGTCGACCCACACGCCTTTGCGGGGCTCATCGGCCGGAGTACCAGACTCGCTCATTCGTCGTCCTCGCTCCTGCCCTTGAACCGGGAATCGTCACCGGGGAAGGCGTAGGCGGGGTACTTGCGGCTGGCGGAGACCAGTCCGATGTCCTCGGGCACCGCGCACGTGCTCCCCCGACGGTGCAGCACGAACGCGGACAGGCTGGTGAAGGTGACGTGACACCCGGACGCGGCGCAGTGGCAGACCGAGTGACTGGTCCACTGTGCACCACATGAGCAGCGGTTGATCTGTTGAGCCACGAGGTAAGCATATCACGGTATCCCGCAGGAGTATGGAGAGTGGAGATCGAACGATGCTGGTACGAGGCATTTCCCGGTCTCTAAATCCACCAGGTGGGTATAATGGGGTAGCTCACAAAGAGCAACCCCCGGCGAGTCGGCAAACTCGGACCGGGGGTCTGAACGCCTTGAATCGGAGGTCAGCGTCTTGCCACCATTCTACCGAATCCCCGTACTGCTGTGGGACTTTGGAGCATCGCTCGCAAGGAAACTCGTAACCCGTTTCACCACTTGGTATCCCACGAAGGCCCCGTGGGGCATCTCGCAGTGGTTCGCCATCTGGGAGAACGGCGTGCAGGTCGGGAAGGTTGTCGCGATCCGCGACCGGCAGGAGGGCGACGAGTGAGTCGCAGCTACGTCGACCACGACATCAGCCTGCCCTCGAACCGCTTCACGATGGTCCCCCACCACGTCGTCCATGACGTGCGGGTGTCGCCGAAAGCGCGGCTGCTCTGGATTCACCTCGCCGGACTGCGACCGGGTTGGGAAGTCTCCGTAGTGCAGATGGCCAAGGATATCGGGATCGGCAAGAACACGATCACCAGCGGCACCCGTGAGCTGCGGGAATACGGGTATCTCCGACTGGATCGCATCACCGACGAGCGTGGTCAGGTGACCGAGTGGAGGTACGCCGTCTGCGACCCAGGTCCCGGTTTTCCTGATCCCGAAAACAGGGATGGGGACCGTCCCCAAAGTCCGGATCCCGAAAACAGGGATATAGAGAAAGAACTTACTTCTTCCCTACGGGAAGAAGAACAAGACTCTAGTAAATACTCTCGCGCGAGAGCGGATGACAGCGGGACTAGTCCACTTCCCGACGATTGGGAGCCGACGGACCGGCACCGCACCAAGTGCTCCACGTTGGGTCTTGACGTCGATCGGCTTGCAGCCGAGATGCGCCAGTGGGCCTACGCCAAGAATGTTCGCCGCAAGTCCTGGAACGTCACGTTCAACTCGTTCATCGCCAGGGCGAAGCCCAAACCCACGAAGGCGACTCACGTACCGACGGAAACCTGGGACAACCTGTGAACTACTACGACATCGCGAAATCCGTTCTGCGGACAGCAGCTTCACTCGACCACCGCATCGACTCCTGGTTCGCAGGATTCGACAACGGGACCCAGAAGCTCCACATCTCTACGTGGGCCAGGGTTTTCGAGAACAAGACCTGGCCGCAGGAGGCAGTGGAAGCCGTGTTCGACCACTACAGCAAGCCGAATGCGTTCCGCATCATGCCCGGCGACATCGTCGACTACTGCGCCCGCCAACCGATCTGGTCCTCCCCTGACCACGTGATCTCCACGTTCCGGCGGTACGCCGTCGAGCAGCCGTTCTCGCTGGCGTTCGAGCACTACTCGGGGATGCGCCCCCCGCAGGAGGTCTACGACGTCGGTGCCGCCGACCGCGCTGCCGCGTCCCGGATGGTCTCGGAATGGCTGGAATCGAACCTGGACGAGATCGTCGCCAGCGTCATCAAGCGCCAGACTGCCTCGCCTCGGGAGCTGGGCGCGTGATTCCTGGCGCTACATGCGGAGCCTGGCCAACTTTTGACGCTCTGGGGTCTCCCAGTACCGGGGAGGCGATTTCGTGAACTCCTACACCCGGTTCCTGGACGCCCTGCGGGATACCGGATGCGCCGTCGATGACCATGGCGACCGGGCTGATGCCCAGTCGCCCGGTCACTCCCCCGCCGATCGCTCCTTGAGCGTGTACTACAACCGGCTGGAGGGGCGAACGGCGTTCTGGCCGCACTCGGCCCGCGACACCCAGGAGGGCGTGCTCGATGACCTACGGCTGACCTGGCGCGACCTCTACGACAACCCGGAGGGTGCGAGGTACGAGTACAGCGACGGCCGCAAGGTGTTCCGCTCCCCCGACAAGAAGTTCCACCAGTCGGGGAATACCCACGGGGACCAGCTCTTCCGGGCGAACAGACTCGGCGACGCCGATAAGGTGTATATCGCAGAAGGCGAGCATGATGTCCTCACGCTGGAGCAGGAGGGCGCGGTGGCGACCTGCACCGCGATGGGTGCGGGCAAGGCCGACAAGTTCGACCTGACCCCGCTGTATGGCAAGCAAGTCATTGTGGTGATGGACCGCGACGAGGCGGGAGCCCGGCACGCGGCCCAGATCATCGACCTGCTGGCCGCCCATGCCGAGGTGTCGGTTGTGCAAGCCAGGACGGGCAAGGACGCCGCCGACCACGTGGTGTCAGGGAACTCCCTCGATGACTTCTTGCCCGTCGAGTGGGCACCCAAGCGGATTGCCATCGCCAAGCTCACCCACGCGGTCGAGCGCATGAAGACGATGGACCTGGAACCTGGGCTGGACTTGGTGCGGACCACCGTCGCCGAGTCGGGACCGAAGGCTGATGTCGGCGACCTGCACTCGGTCTACGACGTCCTCATGGAGACCTGGACCGACATTCAGCGCCCGGAGGCTGAACGCAAGTCGGAGGTGATTCCGACCCCGTGGGCGGACCTGAACCGCAAGCTGGCAGGAGGTCTGCACGCGGGGAGGTCGTACATCATCGCGGCCCGGCCAGGACTCGGAAAGAGCATCTGGGTCTCGACGTTCGCACTCAGCGCCGCTCGGCAAGGGTTCTGCGGCCTGGTCTACTCCCTGGAGATGCCACGTACAGAGCTGGGGTCACGGTTCATTGCCGACGGGTCGACGGCCGACTATGGACAGGTTGTTCGCAAGCGGCTCGACAACGACAACTTGGCGCGGGTATCTGAGTTCCTGGGCGGGGTTGACCCGCGCACCCCGTTGACGATCTCCGATCGCTCATCCATGACATTGAGCAAGATCGCCGCCGAAGCGCGGTCGTTCAAGGCTGAGCGCGGCCGGCTGGACTTCATCGCGATCGACTACCTCCAGCTACTCAAGCACCCCGAGCGGGACCGACAGAAGGCCCTGACGGAGATTTCTCGCGAGGTGAAGATTCTCGCCGGGGAGCTGGAGTGCGCGATCATCGAGGTGTGCCAGCTCAACCGTGGTAGCGACAAGGACAAGCGCAAGCCCGTGATCTCCGATCTTCGCGAAAGTGGTGCCCTGGAACAGGATTGCGACGTGTGCATCCTCCTGCATCGCCCCACCAACGAGGACGGTTCGGGCACCGGGGACGTCGTGCTCATCATCGGCAAGAACCGCACCGGACCGCTCGGCGAGGTAACCCAGCCGTGGCAGGGGCACTATGCCCGGATTGGTGAGTATGCGCTGGCTGAGCGGGGGGAGCTATGAGCCAAACTATCGAGGTCGTCGTCGGGGCTCTCCTGGCTGCTGACGCCGCCGAGGATGTGCAGCCATGACCTGCTACGCCATTCCCGGCGGTCACATCTGCTTCACCGAGGCCGAGACCGTCAAGCGCTACCCCGACGGAGAGTGTTGGTGCTTCAAGTGCCGCGCTCGCCGAACCTTCACCCGCGCCAACCACTTTCCCGCCCCGACCTCGTGGCGCGACCCGTGGACAACGGTCCAGTGCGACGAGTGCGGCACCGTCGATGGCGACCTGTTCCCCGGCCGTAGTAGGGGGTGGGAATGAGCATATGGTTCGACCCGCACATCGGGCTGAACTCGATGGGGTACTTCATCGAGATTCGGCGCATCCGTAACCACGCCAAGCTCCCGGCCACCAACCCCGACGCGGTGAATATCTACTCGGTGTCCGTCGACAGGGATGGAACTCTGTTGGGCGAGTGCACCGTTGAGCACCGGTATGGAGACGGCGGGCTGGTGTTGATCGCAAAAGCGTTGTCCGCGTGGACTTCCAATATCCATTCTCCTGTGCAATAATGGATACTGGCAATTCAACAGAGAGGCATCACGTGACACACATCTGGCAGACCCCGAGCGGGGCGCTCTACCTGCCGATCACCGACCGGGGAGACGAGCGCTACGTCGAGATTCGCCCCAGTGGCCCCGGCTGGGCGATCAATGCGCTGAATGCGGTGGAACTCCCCGAGGATGCCGTTCAGATGGCAGCCCCCCGCGTCCTGGCGGCGGCGTATGAGCGGGAGGATGCGCAGGTCAAGCTGATCGGTAGCCTGGAGCGGCAGATCGACCGGCTGCGGGCGCAGCTTGACGAGAAGAAGAAGGACGAGCAGGACGCCAGAATCGCCAAGGTCGCAAACGTACTCTACGACGCCAAGTTTGGCGACGAGTATGAGCCGCTGTCGACGACCGCCGAGCGGATCATCGAGGTGCTCGATGTCGATGACTGAGGCATGGGGGCGGCGGATGGACCACCGCGACGGGCACGACCCGATCCACCACCCCAGGCACCACACGAGTCACGCCTGCGGCATCGAGGTCATCACCGTCACCCGGCACATGCCCTTCGACATCGGCAACGCGATCAAGTACGTCGTCCGCGCTGAGATGAAGGGAGGGCTGGAGGATTTGCGCAAGTCGGAAGTCTATCTGACCGACTACATCAACCACCCGCCGAAGTTCTCCTGGCTCTCGGTCCGCCAGGCCAAGTGGCTGCGCACATTCGCCGAGGCTGAGCCGGACCCGATCAAGAAGCTGTTCTTCGAGGCAATGGCCGTCCCCTCTCCTGAGGTCGCGCGGCTGCATGTGAGGGAGATGATCTCGCGTGCCGGTGGGTGAGCATCCGCGCTGCCCCGAATGCGGTCGCGTGATGATCGCCTGGAATCGGGTCTGCGCGGTCTGCACGCTCGCCAAGAACACCTAGACGGGGTCCGGCACCGCATGGGGTTGGTGCCGGACCCCTTGGCAAACAACAGAGAGAAACCGACGACACTGACCACCACCATGATCGCCACCTCGCCGATCGACCCGATGCGTGTGTTCCTGCACGCCGCCAAGCTCCTCGGCGCGAACGAGGGGTACGACTTCCACATCAACGAACACCGGATCAATGCCAAACTGGGCCAAGGGCTCCCGGCACTCCTATGGGTCTCCCACAACGAGAGCAAACTGCTCGCGCCCGGTGAGTACTGGACCAACGACCCGTGGGACAAACGTCTGGCCGGTCCTGAGCCGGAGGTGATCTACCGCCCGCGCGGTTACGTCGACATCTACCTCGACACCGTCCACGGGTACGGCAAGTCGGATGGGTTCGGCGGTCTCCACTACGACGAGGGCTACGGCGGTCCTCACGACCTGCACGCCTGGCTGGTCCGGGAGATGGCGAGTTACTTCACCGCCCAAGGGGTCGGCTACTGGTGGCAGCACGAGTACACCGGCGAGTGGTTCAATACCCTCGAGAAGCTGTCGATCCTGGGTGACCCCGAGCTGGGCGGGAAGAATCCGGTTCTGCGGCATCAGGTGAATGTGCGATGACCGACCTAGACCCGTCCAGCCCCGACGACCTGTGGGCCATCTCGGACTGCCTAGATGCGATCGTGGCGAATCCTGCGAGCGTGCACGGGTACTCGCTCTCGCGCCTGCGAGATGCTGCGGTCGACATCTGATCAGAGGCCGACTACATCGAGATGACCGCTGCCCGTGATGCGTTGCGTGCCCGCAAGATCGCCGCCATGGCGCGGGCAATTCGGGATGAGGACGGGCTCAAGGCAATGTCGTGGAGAGAGGCGTGCGCCAACACATCCCCATGCCGCCGAAAGTGCGCGTGGTTTGTGCCGCACCCACTACTGGCGCCTGCGTAATCACGGCACCGTCGCTGATGACCTGCCGATCAGCCGCCACACGATCCCCCAAATCCGGTGTCCTGCTTGCTGGCTCGACATCCCCAACCAGACCCCTGTCCCCTATCACGCTGATAGCACGGGGATCACAACGTGCCCGGCATCCGGCCAGGCACTTACGAGAGAGAAGGAAAACGCATGACCGACAGTAGGATTCCCGACGTGTACCAGCATCCGGACGGGCGGATAGCGATTGACCGGCGACCTGGCAACTACGGTGTGCTGGTCACCGATGCCAGCGGGTGGGTTACACCCGAGGTGCATCTCAGTGTCCCGGCCGGTTTCGTGCGGCTGGTGCCGGAGACGGAGGCCGGTGCATTCGTCGGCGACGACCCCGCGCTCGCCGCATACCGCGCCGAAGCTCGGGAGGCGTGGGATGCGGCTCGTCGGGTCATCCCGAAAGCGCCGTACAAGGCCGCATCCATCGCCGAGGTGATCGACACCCTCGGCCAGCAGGTCGCCGAAAAGCATTGGAAAATGAGCAATTCCGGCCTCGCATACTCCGAGCTGTGGAGAGCTATTGAGACCCATCCGGGCGTGTGCGGGGTGCGCATGGTGTGGGAGGACGACCCGCTCAGTCCCACCGGCCGACGTCCACGGGCAGAGATTGAGTCTTGCGCACCCGACACCGCCGACGAGTCGCCCGCCGAGTGCGCCGAGGATGTGCAGGAGATTGCGGCGATCCTGGATGCGGAGGTGGGTATCTCGGGTGAGTCGGTGGTGGAGCGGGTGCGCGAGGCGCTCCGCACGGACAAGTACAGCAATCTGAATCAGCGGGCGCTCGCGTGGGACGCGGTTGCGGGCCATCCACTGATCGGTCCGCTTTCCATGCTTCCCGAGGGCAATTCGTATGCTCAGCAAGTCCGGGCGAAGTTGGACGAGATCGCCGCTACTCAGATGCCGGTGCGAGGGTTGGACCCGTCCAACCCCGACGACATACGGGCCGTTGAGGCGTTCCTCGGCTGGTACCTCACCCACGGCAAACTCGACGTCGACTTCGACACGCCAGCGTTCGAGGCGATCCAGGAGGCGCGACGGCATCTCGATCGTGACGCCGATCGGGTTGCCGGGAATGCGTTGCGTGCCCGCAAGATCGCCGCCATGGCGCGGGCAATTTGGGATGAGGACGGGCTCAAGGCAATGTCGTGGAGAGAGGCGGACGAAATGACTCGTGGTAAGTGGCGGAAACTTGCCGCCGCTGCCCTCGCAGCCCTCGAAGCGATGGAGGCGGGGGCGTCGTGAGCATCCGCCTGGGGTACCAGGTCCACTGCGACCGCTCTGACTGCAACCGGCACGCCGAGTTCGTGTGCGAGCCCGACGAGCTGTGGGAGCAGATGCGCCATGCCGGGTGGACCGTGGACCGGCGGTCACGGCACTTCTGCGGCAGTCACGGGACACACGCGAAAAAACACGATGGCCGCCCCCTAACGAGGACGGCCACCATGCGGCATTTGGCACCCGTAAGGGCACCCAACAGAAAGGAAGCCGATGAGAAGTCGACCACCTGATAACGAGTCTACACCACACAATGGAGTTTCCGTGAACACCCCGCTCGACAACGCGGCTATCGGCAGGCGGCTGGAGGAGCTGCGACACCTGCGCGGACTCACACGCGACCAACTCGCGGCGAAAGCGGTTGTGCACTGGCCGAAGATCACCAGCCACATGCTCTACCACGCCGAGACCGGCCGACGTCAGATCAAGTACGCCGAGGCCCTGGCCCTGGCGACCGCACTCGGAGTCGAGCTGGACGCTTTCGACCCTGGATGCGCTGTGACCATTCATGGCCCAGGGGCAACGGCATGAACCTGGAAGAGATCGAAAGGGCCCTGCGTGAGGTGGGCGTCCCTATCGGCCCCGACCTGGACGCGGCAGCCGCCATTCGGACACTGGCGGGCACACCGCCGCACTCGCTGGACCCCGGCGACCCCGAGTGCCTGCGGGAGGTGGCCGACTTCCTGTCGAAGTTGGGCGAGCACGACACCTGGGTGGGTGACGATGACCGGGTGTGGTCGCCCAACGAGCTGCGCCAGATCGCCAAGGAGCACGACGAGGTGTACGTGATCGCGGCGCAGCGTGCCCACAAAGTGCAGAAGATGGCGCAGGCGATCGCTGGTCTGACACTCAGTACCGGCAGGATCGCTCCGGCCATCTGCCGCGCCGCCGCCGAGGCTGCACTGGCCGCACTCGAAGAACTGGAGCAATCATGACCCCCGTCTACGACGGCTACCCCGTGTCGGCTGTTGAGGCCCTGATCGACCACCAGATCGCTGGCACGCTCGGCGGCGATGCAGTGGCCTACTGCGCGTGCGGATGGAAGAGCATAGATGAGGCCCCCCTCGGGGCAGCGTGGGCTGCGCACGCACAACACCTCATCGACATACCCGCAGCAGCCGGATACCGGCTGGAGCGTAACGAGAACTGGCACCCCAATGGGTGACCCGAACTACGAGCGCCGCAAGCGGGCGTTCGTCGAGCAGCCCTTCGCCGAGGCGACCCAGACTCATCACGAGCTCACCGAGGACGCCAACGGAAACCCGACAGGCGTCGCGGCAGTCCCCTCCCCGGCTGCGGCCACCTTGTTCATCACCCGGCTACTGGTCGACCTGACCTGCGTCCCGCCGGGGGAGGACCGGATGCTCGTGCTCAAGCACTGGTTCGAGTGCCTGGACGGGAACGTGACGTCGATGTGCAGCATCCTGATGGGCGCATTGATCGACACGCTTTCCGACTGGGAGGCCCGCCCCGGCGATCTCGAGGCAGCCGAACGCCTGTGGTCCCTGCGTGTCTTGCCGGACGGGACGCTGCGATGAGTCGGCCTCCCCGCAAGACGCCGCAGTACGACCTGATCGCGCGGCGGCAGATCGAAGCCGGGCAGATGTTCATCGACGGCCTGAACATCTCACAAATCGCCCGTGCGCTGGGGTGTCATCACGACTTGATCCGCAAGGACCTGATCGCGATGGGCCTGATCAACCCTGGTGTCCATGGAACCGTTGCCGGCTACCGGCGGCACCTGCGCAACAACGAGTGCCCGTGCGACCCGTGCGCCGCCGCCGCCCACGAGAAGGAGGCGGCGCGCTGGGCTAAGCAGGAGACGGCAGTTCCTCCACCAGCCGAGCCATGAGTAGCGAGCGTTCGGCCTGCGAGAGCCCGCGTAGGCGGGTGACCACCGCGAGGGTGTCCACTTCCAGCCGGTCGGCCAGCGCGCCGAGACGGTCCTGGATCAGCAACCCGGCCTCCAGCGCGAGGGTGTCGAAGGCGATCAGCCGACGGGCAGTCACCTGCTCGGCTTCCTTGACGTCGATGTCGGGGTCGTCCAGGTGAACGATCTCCTGAGCGAGGGTGGAGCGGGCCTCACCGGCGGCGAGCTTGGAGTCGAGGTAGAGAGTGGTGCCTTCCCATTCTGCGAAGGCATCCCCCGGCAGATCACGTTGCCCCAGTGTGATTTTCGGGTGGCGGGCAGCGAGGTCGGTCCAAGGGTCGTAGGGCTGAATGTCCATCCGCTCATGATAGAGCGTGGAATGGGGAATGTGCGATCAGCTGTTGCCGGGTCGTTGACCTTTGACGGTGCGCGGCGTGGGCCGAAGTTCCATCGGGTCAGAGTGAGCCTCGGCGAAGCAGGCAATCAACTCCAGGGCCGCCTTCCATTCGCGGCGCGTGAGCTTGGAAACGTCAGCGGGCAGTGTGCGATTGGGTGTCGGTCGGCCCCAGGCTTGCCCGCACCATCCGGCTACGGTCTGCGGCGTCCGGCCCAGCGCCCCGGCCAGCGCGATAATTGCCGGGGCTTTGGGCCGGGTCTTGCCGTCGATGATGTTGGCAATGGTGGTCTGCGCAAGACCGGACTCGGCAGAGAGCCTGTTAATGACAGGTTCGTCGGCGACTCCGGTGAACCCGGCTTTCACCATTGCCGAGTACCACGGCTCGGGGATGCTGCGTGTGCGTGCCATATCCATATCATGCCTGACGAACTAGAGATTGAAATCCGGGCCTACCACCGAGTCGGGTGGAGATGACATCGGGGTAGTTCGCATCGGCGCTGGCACGCAGGCCGTGCACCCATGGCAATCAGTGGCAGATTGGGTAGTAATCAGGTACAATATCCATTGCATGGCAATGAGACAACACAAACCGCACCTTCGCCCGTGTCGTCGAGCACGAACTGTGGCGCACCCACGCCGAGTGGCGGCACTGCTCGCCCTCGACCGTGTCGGCTCTGCGATGTGGGCGTCAGCGTGGCTGTCGTCACTCGGTCGCTCGGGCGATGGAGGAGGTGCTGCGCGTCCCGGCGGGAGCGCTGTTTGAGGTCATCGACCGCGATGACCTGTGGTTTCGCAACGAAAAGGCTGGCATACCCAACAGGAAGGCGAGCAATGCACGGCAAGCTGCTCGAAAGAACACTCGAACCCGGAAGCCTTGAGTGGCTGCGGGCCGGGGTCTCGGCGTCGAGAATCCCGATCATCATGGGCACGGTGCCCCCGAGCTGGGGGTCCAAGTGGGAACTCTGGCACCGGTACGCGGGGAATCTGCCCGTCAGCACCCCGGCGACCGACGCGCAGGCCCGAGGCCACTTCCTCGAACCGGCCATCGCGGACTGGTGGGGGGCGCAGCACCCCCTCGTCAGGGTGGAACACACCGGCACGTGGGTACACCCTGAGGACTCGCGGTTCCTCGCCTCCCCCGACCGTCTGCTCGCCTACACCTCCGGCGACGTCGAGGTGTTGGAGATCAAGACGGCCGCGCGCCCGGACGACTGGGCCGACGGGCTGCCGCCCTACTATGTCGACCAGACGCAGTGGCAGATGGGTGTTCTGGGGGTGCCACGCGCTCGCGTGGCCGTCCTGACGGCGTACCTGGAGTTCGACTCCCTGACCGTCGAGTTCGACCCGCAGCGGTGGTCCGAGATGGCTCACGGGGCGACCGAGTTCCTGGACTCACTGCCCGACGGTAAGAGCCCGAAGATGCCGCCCATCGACGGCTCGGAGGCGACCTGGGCGGCGGTCAAGAAGATGCACCCGAAGATCACCGACGGGGACGTGGAGATTCCCGCCGAGCTGGCCGCGAGCTGGTACGAGGCCCGTGACATGGCTGACTACTGGGACGAGCGAAAGCGCCGCTTCGCCGGGGAGGTCGTCGACCGGCTGGGGCCGTTCCGCAATGCGGTTACCCCGGATGGGCACAAGGTCGGGCGTCGGCAGGGCGTGCGGGGTGGGGGTACGACACTCGTCGCCACCGCCGGTAAAAGCCTGTCGTCAAAGCCCGCCGTCCAGAGTGGGGGTGTGAAATGAGCGCCAACTACTCCGACTACTACGAACCGGATGCGCTGCCGACTCACTACCGCGATGACGACGACAACGTGTGCTCGTGCTCCGGCGCCGGCAGCATGGCCGAGGGGTGCCCCCGTGGCTGCTCCGGGGTCCGCGTCCATTACTCCAACGACGGGCATCGCGACTGCGAGGAGTGGACGCATGAGTGAGACGGCGATCGAGAAGGTCACGCCCGGCGTGAGCGCCCTCGTCGAGGTCTACGCGGAGGACTTCACACGCGCACTCCCCCGGCACATCGACGGGCCGCAGTGGATTCGCAACTCCCTCGCAGCCCTTCGTAAGGATAAGGACCTCTACGCGGCGGCGAACAACAACACGCCCGCCGCGATGCGCGTCCTGATGGAGGCCGCGCGGCTGGGCCACGTGCCGGGTACCAAGGAGTATTACTTGATCCCGCGAGGGAACAAGGAACTCGGATTCGAGGAGTACACCAACAAGCGTGGCGAGCGCAAAAAGCGTGCGCGACAAGAGGTTACGGGCATCGAAGGTTATCTGGGAATCATTTCCAGAATCTACCGAGCCGGGACCGTTCAGTCGGTCATCGTCGAGCTGGTTAAGTCCAAGGACCGCTTCACCTTCAATCCCGGCCTTCATGACCGGCCCGAGCATGAGGTCGACTGGTTCGGGGACCGGGGAGACCTGGTCGGCGTCTACGCCTACGCAGTGATGCACGACCGCGCGATCTCCAAGGTCGTCATCATGAGCCTGGATGAGATTCATGAGCACCGCGCTCGCTCGGAGACCTGGAAACACACCTGGTCACGCGAGTATTCGCCGTGGACAACCGACTTCGAGGCGATGGTACGCAAGACGGCCGTACGCCAACTGGAGAAGTGGGTACCCACGAGCACTGAGTACCGCGAGCAGCAGTTCCGTCTCGCCGAACAGGCCCGCGCCCAGGAGGTCAAGCCCGAGCCCGCGCCGGAGGAGCCGATCGAGGCTGAGGTGGTCGGGGAGCCGGAGGGTGAGGTGGATGGTGAGTAGTTCCATGCCGTCGGCCAATGCGGTCGCTCGCGCATGGAACGCCGCCGGGCGGAACGACGACCCACTCCATTTCACCACAGCTAAACATAGCGCCGTCATGATAGTGACACCGGAGATTGCCGCCAACTGGCTGCAATACAACACGGGGAATCGGAACCTGTCGACCCAATCGGTGGATAAGTTCGCCAGGCTCCTGACCGAAGGGAACTTCCGGTACAACGGAGATGCGATTCGATTCAGCACAGACCGCCGCTTGCTGGATGCTCAACACCGCCTACATGGGTGCGTCAAGTCGGGCGTCCCGTTCGAGTCCGTGATTGCGTGGGGCATCGAGCCTGGGGCGCAGATAACAATGGACCGCAACAGGAAGCGCACCCTGATCGACCACCTACGCATCATGGGCGAGCACTCGACAAAAGAACTCGCGACGGTACTTAACCTGTCGGTGGCGTGGGACCGGGGGGATCGACTCTCGATTGGGCATCAGACGAAGGTCGAGTACGAGGAAGCGTACCAATACCTACTGGACTACCCGGCAATCAGGAGTTCACTGGCCTACGTCGAAATGTTAGGGATCAGCAGGGTGACCTCCGAGTCCCCGTCCGCTGGATGCGGCGAGGAGGCCTCCGCGGGGGCTGTCGGACCGTCATCCGGGCCGGGGGCGTGATGGGCCGCGATCTGGATTGGCTGTTCTCTCATTTCGATCGTGCGAATGCCGCGTCGGCTGCGTTTGCTGCTGGGCTGGCGGCTCGGCGGGGTGTGGACATGTCAGGGGCGGACGGCACCGAGGTGCCGCGTGTCGCTGCTGCCAGCGGGGTGGTGTCGGCTGGGCCCCTGGCGTGTCCAGACCCTTCGGGGGTCGGTGGTGTCGATGTCGCGGTCGGGGCGTCATCGTCGGTGTCTTTGCCGGTGGGTGAGGACGTGTGGGTGCGGGTGTGGCGGGCGCTTGATGCGCTCGGTGCCGTGCTCGGTGAGTTGTTCGACCAAGAAGAAGGTGATCCCGCCGACCTTGGCCGTCGGCGGGATCTGCGAATCGATTGGAGATTCTGATGTTCGATAGTACGCCCTGGCTCGGTTCGGGGTTCCTGGAGTTGCTGGCGTTGTGTTTCCTCGCGGTGCTGGCGGTGGCGACGTTGGTGGTGTGGGTCGTGGACCGGGTCCATCGCCGCGCCCAGCGTGTGGCCCAGCGTGCCGTCGAGCTGGGGGCCGGTCTGGATGCTGAGGTGGACCGGCTGTTGGACGACGGTCGGGTCCTGGCTGATGACGGGTGGGTGTTGCATGATCCGGTGTCGCGGGTGGTGTCGGCGTCGTGTCCGTTGCGGGTGCTGCCGCACCGGTACGGGCACGAGTCGCTGACCGGGGGCCGGCATCGTCGCGGCGAGCAGGCCGGCGGTGTGCGATGAGTACGGCTGAGGAGCACTATCAGCAGGCCGCGGCGCTGCTGGCGAAGGTCTACACGTCCGATAGTACGGCCGATGAGGATCCGTTGACGGTGGCGACGGTCGCGCAGGTGCATGCGGTGCTGGCGGTGGCGACGGTGCTCAACGACATCCTGAGGCCTTTCCTGACGCGCTGGCATGCCGATTTCGAGGCAGCCTGCTCGCTTGATAAAGCCGAACAGGATCTGTTTCGTAAGCAACTGGAGGCGCTGCGACAGGACATGCTTGCATATGCCGAGCTGCTTGTGCGGATTGCAGAGTAGCGCGGGTTCTGTCTGCATCAAGGGCGGCGTCTTGCCTGTTTGTCATTGAAACCGATCGGTTCGTGTGCTTAGCTGAAAGCCCGACAACCTGAGAGGCATCCATCATGGCCAAGAATCTGATCGTCTGCTGCGACGGAACCTGGAATACGCCGGAGCAGCGGGAGGGC
>ERZ650300.399-NODE-399-length-25856-cov-4.756211_pt1 | contig 25856 bp, 16 predicted proteins | sample MGYA00376236_ERZ650300 | MGnify/ENA primary metagenome ERZ650300 (study PRJEB26733, sample SAMN07839303) | wastewater metagenome | biome: urban; feature: wastewater treatment plant; material: waste water | place: USA: North Carolina | collected 2016-04-28 ...
TTTTACAGCACTTGCTGGCGGTGGCGGTGGTGGCACCGCCGGTTGGGGGGCGGCCAACGCCGCCTCCTGCTGCTCTTGCAGGGCGGCGGCGGCATCAAAGACTTCTTGACAGCGGCCACAGCGCACCCAACCGTCGGAAATCCGCAGTTGGTCAGGGACGACCCGAAACCGGGTTGCGCAAGAGGGGCAGCAGGTGATTAAGCTCATGGCCCGCAGATTGTAGAAGCTGGCTGCGGGGCTAGGCCATGCCGCGCTGTGCGGTCATGAGCACCCAGCCATCTTCGCTATCGGCCACTTGCAGGGGCAAATAGGGGGCGTAGGCCGCGATCAACTCTTCGGTCTGGCGCTCCAAAATTCCCGCCAGCACCAAATGGCCGCCCGCCTGCACATGGTTGGCCAGCAGCGGGGCCAGCACCTTGAGCGGCGTGGCCAAAATATTGGCCAACACGGTTTGGTACTGGCCGCTGGCCTGGTCGGGCAAACCGGCCTTGAGCTGCACCTGGTTGGCCTGGGCGTTGAGCTGGCAGGAGGTCACGGCATCGGCATCAATATCGACCGCATCAATGTCTTGCGCCCCAAACTTGGCCGCGCCAATGGCCAAAATGCCCGAGCCACAGCCGTAGTCCAGCACCCGGCCCAAGCTGCCCTGGGGCTGGCGGGCAATCCAGCGCAGGCACATGCGGGTGGTGGGGTGGGTGCCCGTGCCAAAGGCCAGGCCAGGATCGAGGCGGATGCTGACCTTGGCGGCCTGCGGCAACTCGTGCCAGGTGGGGACGATCCAGAAATCGGGCGTAATGTCCACCGGCTGAAATTGCGCTTGCGTCAGGCGCACCCAGTCTTGTGGCTCCAGCGGCTGAATCCCCAGCAGCTGGCAGCCCGTGAAAAAGTCTTGCAGCGCCAGCAGCTTGGCCGCCTCTTCAGCGCCCGCACGCTCTTGGAACAGGGCCGTGATGCGGCTGCGGTTCCAGCCGTCTTTGGGCGCGGGCATGCCGGGTTCGCCAAACAGGGCTTGCTCGGCATCGGTGTGGGCATCCATGTCTTCGACCGAAACGCTCAGTGCATCCAGCGCATCGAGCGCATCGCTGATGTCTTCCACCTGTTCTTGTGGGCACATGAGGATGAGTTCAAACATGGGGTGAATCTTTCAAAATAAGAATAGCTATTAGCGCTTGTCAATACTCAATTTCAGGCCAAAAAACATCTGAAATGATATTAACAAAGCGGTAATAGCTATATTAATAAGGCGGCACACTGGTGCGTGCCGGGCCTGCTGGCGTATCAACGCTTGCGCTGGCTGAGCCAATGCTCCAGGTAGTGAATGTTGGTGCCGCCTTCGGCAAAGCCGGCATCGACCATCAGCTCTTGGTGCAGCGGGATATTGGTCTTAATGCCGGTAATCGCCATTTCAGACAACGCTACCCGCATCCGTGCCATCGCTTGGTCACGGGTGTCGCCGTAGGAAATCAGCTTGGCAACCATCGAATCGTAATGCGAGGGCACGGTGTAGCCCTGATAGATGTGCGAATCAATCCGAATGCCTGGGCCGCCTGCGGGGTGGTAGCTCTCGATTTTCCCGGGGCTCGGCACAAAGGTGAATGGGTCTTCGGCGTTAATCCGGCATTCCATCGCGTGGCCACGCAGCTGGATTTGCTTTTGGGTGTAGCGCAATTTTTCGCCCGCTGCGACGCGGATTTGTTCTTGGACGATGTCCACGCCGGTAATCAGCTCGGTGACGGGGTGTTCGACCTGTACGCGGGTGTTCATCTCAATAAAGTAGAAGCCACCGTTTTCGTAAAGGAATTCAAACGTCCCTGCACCGCGATAGCCGATTTTGCGGCAGGCGGCGGCACAGGATTCGCCGATTTTTTTGCGTTGCGCCTCGGTAATCCCTGGGGCGGGGGCTTCTTCGATGACTTTTTGGTGGCGACGCTGCATGGAGCAGTCGCGCTCGCCCAGATAGATGGCGTGACCGTGCTCATCCGCCAAAATCTGAATTTCGATATGGCGGGGATGCTCTAGGAACTTCTCCATGTAAACCGTGGGGTTGCCAAAGGCTGCTTGGGCTTCGGCTTTGGTCATATTGACCGAGTTAATCAGCGCGGCTTCGGTGTGCACCACGCGCATCCCCCGTCCCCCACCGCCGCCAGAGGCTTTGATGATGATGGGGAAGCCGATTTTACGGGCGGCTTTGGTGATTTCGGCGGGGTCGTCAGACAACGCACCTTCGGAGCCTGGGACGCACGGCACGCCGGAGGCAATCATGGCGTTTTTGGCACTGACTTTGTCGCCCATCAACCGGATGGTTTCGGGGCGCGGGCCAATAAATACAAAGCCCGATTGCTCGACCCGCTCGGCAAAATCAGCGTTTTCCGACAAAAAGCCGTAGCCGGGGTGGATGGCTTGGGCATCGGTGACTTCGGCGGCAGCAATCAGCGCGGGCACGTTCAGATAGCTGAGGTTGCTGGCCGCAGGGCCAATGCAGACGGATTCGTCAGCGAGTTTGACGTATTTGGCTTCGCGGTCGGCTTCGGAGTGGACGACTACGGTTTTGATGCCCATTTCGCGGCACGCACGCTGGATGCGTAGGGCAATTTCTCCGCGATTGGCAATGAGGATTTTTTCAAACATGGGATGCCCGTTGAGAAAGACACGTCAATCGGAGGTGGGCGGGCAACCCTAGAGAGGGGGAGGGTTGCCCGCACAGGGGCGTGTTACTCGATGATAAACAGGGGTTCGCCGTATTCAACGGGCTCGCCATTTTCAACGAGGATGGCTTTCACTACGCCTGCACGGTCAGATTCAATCTCGTTCATGAGCTTCATGGCTTCGATAATGCACAGGGTGTCGCCGATGCTGACGCTTTGACCCACTTCGATAAACGGCTTGGCATCGGGGCCGCTGGAGCGGTAGAACGTGCCGACCATCGGTGATTTGACCGCGTTGGCGGTGCTGGCTGCCACCGGTGTGGCGGCTTCGGCCACCGGTGCCGCAACAGGGGCGGGTGCGGTGGGCATGGGATAGTGCATGGGCTGTGCATAGCTGACGGTGTTGCCCGCTTGGACACGGGTAATACGCACTTTTTCTTCGCCTTCGGTGACTTCTAGCTCAGCAATGCCAGATTCTTCTACAAGGTCGATGAGTTTTTTGAGTTTACGGAGATCCATCGGACGCTTCCTTGGTGGATAAAAAGCAGGGGACCCGCCGACAAGCGGCTTAGGTCGGGGTGGCGAGTGTGGCCAGTGCGTGGGTCAGGGCGTATTCGTAGCCCTTCGCGCCTAAGCCACAAATCACACCGACCGCGAGGTCAGAGAAGTAAGAGTGGTGTCGGAATGCCTCACGGGCGTGGACATTGGACAAATGCACTTCAATAAAGGGGATTTTGACCGCAGACAGTGCATCCCGCAGGGCGACACTGGTATGGGTAAACGCCGCAGGATTGATGACGATAAATGCTGTGCCGTCATCCCGTGCGGCATGGATGCGGTCAATCAAGACATACTCTGCATTGCTTTGCAGCGTGGTCAGCACCACGCCAGCGGCGGCGGCTTGGTCCACTAAGCGGGCGTTGATGTCTGCGAGGGTGTGTGCGCCGTAGTGCTGTGGCTCGCGCGTGCCCAGTAAATTGAGGTTGGGACCGTGGAGGACAAGGATCTGTTTTTGCACGGTCAGCCCTATTCACAGTGGTTAATATGGGCGCGAGTTTGCCGCAATTCGGCGAAGTAAGTCTAGCGTTTCCCGAAAAGGAAACATTTCGTTAGGATTGGCTCGCCGCGCTATTTTGCCCAAAACAGGGAAACACACCCTCGGTTTTGCAGGCCGTTTTACCCAAAACCCACATCCGCAAAGGGGTTGCCAAGGCCGAGGGCAAACACAGCAAACTGGTATACTGCCGCCTATGGATGCCTCTTTATCTTCTCTCTCGCTGTCTGATTTTGACTACACGCTCCCCGAACGGCTGATTGCCCAATTTCCGCCTACGGTTCGGGATGCCAGCCGCCTGTTGGTGGTAGGGGCGGATGCGTTTTCCGACTGCACCATCACCGACTTACCCGACCAGCTTCAGGCCGGTGATTTGCTCGTTTTTAACGATACCCGCGTGCTGAAGGCGCGGTTGTTTGGCCAAAAAGCCAGCGGTGGGCAGGTCGAAGTGCTGGTGGAGCGGGTGCTGGATAGCCATCAGGTGTTGGCGCATGTCCGCGCCAGCAAATCGCCCAAGGTAGGCAGCCGCTTGTTGCTGGCCGACCGCTGGGAAGCCGAGATGGTGGAACGCCAAGGCGAGCTGTTCCGCCTACGCTTTACCGCCGATGCCGACGTGCTCGACATCCTCGAAGCCTCGGGCAAGCTGCCCTTGCCGCCCTACATTACCCGCGATGCCGCCCAGCACGACGACAGCCGCTATCAAACCATCTACGCCCGCCACCAAGGCGCGGTGGCCGCGCCCACCGCAGGGCTGCATTTTACCGACACCCTGTTGGCGGCCTTGGCAGCCAAGGGCGTGGGGACGGCGTTTGTGACCTTGCACGTTGGGGCGGGGACATTTCAGCCGGTGCGGGTAGAGCGCGTGGCCGACCACACCATGCACAGCGAGTGCTACCACATCAGCCCCGCCACGGTAGAAGCCATTGCCGCCACCCGCCAAGCTGGTGGCCGCGTGATTGCCGTCGGCACCACCAGTTTGCGGGCACTAGAATCCGCCGCACAGCGCGGCACCCTGCAGGCGGGTGCGGGTGAAACCACCATCTTTATTACCCCAGGCTATCGCTTTAACGTGGTGGACCGGCTGCTGACCAATTTCCACCTGCCTAAATCGACCTTACTGATGCTGGTGAGTGCTTTTGTCGGGCTGGACACCATGCACGACATCTACCGCCATGCCATTGCCCACGAATACCGCTTTTTTAGCTACGGCGATGCCATGTTGCTTTCCTTGACCGACACCGCCAACGGACACCGCCCATGAGTGGCCTTTCCCCCAGCAGTCCCACCCCCATCGAACTCACGCTGCACCAAGCCACGCGCGTGCTCGACATCGCCTTTGACGATGGCGCACGGTTTAGCTTGCCGTGTGAATATCTGCGGGTGTTTTCGCCTTCTGCCGAAGTGCGCGGGCACGGCGTGGGGCAAGAAACCCTGCAAACCGGCAAGCGCGAGGTGAATGTCACTGCCATTGAGCCGGTGGGGCATTACGCCGTCAAATTGGTATTTAGCGATGGGCACAGCACGGGGCTGTATAGCTGGGATTATCTCTATACCCTCGGCACCCAGCAGACTGCCTACTGGGCGGCGTATCTGGCGCGGTTGGCCGCTGCCCACGCCAGCCGTGACCCCGCCCCCGAAGCCCCTGTGCCGAGTCGCACGGCCTGCCCTTCTGGCCGCGCCCGCTAACGCACCCCGTCTTCCCCTATTTCATCCCATACGACCGTTAAGATTCGAGGAAACAATGGACCAGCAAACCCACTTCGGCTTTGATACCGTCGAAGAATCGCAAAAAGCAGGGCGTGTCGCGGGGGTGTTCCACTCCGTTGCCCACAATTACGACGTGATGAACGATGTCATGTCCGGCGGGATGCACCGCCTCTGGAAGCGTTTTACCCTCGGCACCGCCGGCGTGCGGGCAGGGCAAAAAGTGCTGGATATTGCGGGGGGGACGGGCGATTTGGCGCGTGGCTGGGCCAAGCAAGTCGGCGCGACCGGCGAAGTCTGGCTGACCGACATCAACAGCTCCATGCTGACCGTGGGGCGTGACCGGCTGCTAGACGAAGGCGTGGTGCTGCCGGTTGCCCTTGCCGATGCCGAAAAACTGCCTTTCCCTGACCGTTACTTTGACGTGGTGTCGGTGGCGTTTGGGCTGCGGAACATGACGCACAAAGACATCGCCTTGGCGGAAATGTGCCGCGTCCTCAAGCCTGGGGGCAAACTGCTGGTGCTGGAGTTCTCTAAGGTGTGGGCACCGATGAAGCCGGTGTATGACCTGTATTCGTTTAAAGCCCTGCCGCTGATGGGCAAGCTGATTGCCAAAGATGCCGACAGCTACCGCTATTTGGCCGAATCCATTCGGATGCACCCCGACCAAGCCACGTTAAAGCAAATGATGCTCGATGCTGGTTTTGGCAAAGTGGACTACCACAACCTGACCGGTGGGGTGGTGGCACTGCATAAGGGCTGGAAATTCTAAGAAGCTGTTTACGATCTGCGAGACTCGGGTGATCCGGCGTTGAAATGCGTAAAAAAATGCGTGTGAATTCAGTTCGAACGGTGCTTTTTTCTGAATTTCGCCTTGGCAACCCCTGCGCCATTGAGATCGTAAACAGCTTCTAAGGGCGTGTTGACGTAAACATCACTGCGCCTGACCTAGGCTGCATCAAAAATCCCATCACGGTGTCGGGTTGAAACCCGACCTACCTGCGCCGCCCCTCACTGCCCCGTCCGGCGTTGCCGTCCATCCCCGCCGGTGGAGGGGTATAAAAGCAGCGAAGCTGGCAGTGATTCCCCTCCCGTGGAGGGGTACGCCGGAGGCGGGGGGTGGTTGCCTTTTGGTTTGGGTTTGGGTTTGGCTTTTGCTGCGCCGCCAGTCACCGCCCCGTCCACCGCTGCCAGTCCCCCGCCCACCCCGCCCCTTGGCTTACACGGAGAACTTCCCCATGAATCTACCGCAACTGGCTGTTCTGAATCATCTGCTCAAGCAGCACCCCACCGTGCGTAGCCAACTGACCGCCCACGCAGGGCGGCGGGTGAAGCTGGTGTTGTCGCCCGCCTCGGTGCTGGCCGTGGTGCTAGAAGACGGCTATCTGGGCGAAACCGGCGGCGAGCCCGAAGCCGTGGTCGCCATTGGACTGGGCTCGGCTGCGATGGCGGTGGCGGGCAAAGCCGTCGCCCCCAGCAGCTTGACCCTGACCGGCGATGGCGAACTGGGCTTGGCAATGGCGCGGATTTTGGGCGGGCTGAAGTGGGATGCTGGCGAAGACCTCTCCCGCTTGGTGGGTGATGCTGCTGCGTGGCGGGTCGAAACCACCTTGCGCCGTCTGTTTGGCATCAAAGGCGAAATTGCATGGCGACTGGCGCAGTCCTACGCCGAACATCTGCGCGAAGAAACCCCGCTGCTGGCACGGCGCGAAAGCGTGGACAGCTTTAATACCTCGGTAGACACCGTGCGCGATGCGGTTGAACGCGCCGAAAAACGGCTGGCGAGGATAGAGGCGGCTTGTCGCCTCGGCTGACGCATCGTTCGTCAGGTTCTCAGCGCCATGCCGCGCGGCCTGTTCCGATAGCCTGCCCAGCGGTTAAACCGCCCTTTGAGCGTAGCCCCTTGCCTCCGATGCCCTTTGCACCAAGGCGAGGGGCGTTGGTTTTTTTACAGAGTAAGTAGCGTGGACGTACGCCCCGCTTTTGCCACCGGCTGATTCTTTGACGAGTTCCCCACCATGCGCCTGTCTCGCTTTCGCACCATTTTCACCACGCTGCACCGCTATGGGTTGGACGAGTTTTTTATCGACCACAGCCGCTTGGCGTTTATTCACCGGCTGCTGGGTTGGCTGCCAAGTCGGCGCGATTTATCCCAGCCGCTGCCGGTACGGGTGCGCTTGGCACTGGAAAGCCTCGGGCCGCTGTTTGTGAAATTTGGGCAGGTGCTGTCTACCCGCCGCGACTTACTGCCTCCCGACTACGCCGATGAACTGGCGCGGCTACAAGACCGCGTCCCGCCGTTTCCGGCCGCCCAAGCCCGTGCCACCATCGAAGCCTGCCTCGGCCAGCCGGTCGAAGTGCTGTTTGCTGAGTTTAACGACACCCCCGCCGCCAGTGCCTCGATTGCCCAAGTCCACTATGCCCGCCGCCACGATGGGCGCGAGGTGGCGGTTAAAGTGCTGCGGTCAGGGATTTTGCCGGTCATCGAACAAGATTTAGCCCTGCTCAAAACCCTCGCCCGTTTGGCCGAGCGGTTTTTGGTCGATGGCAAACGCTTGCGCCCGCGCGAAGTGGTGGCTGAATTTGACACCTATCTACACGACGAGCTGAACCTGATGAACGAGGCCGCCAATGCCTCCCAGTTGCGGCGCAATTTCACGCCCTCTGACATGCTGATTGTCCCCGAAGTGTTTTGGGAGACCACAGGGCGCGAGGTGCTGACGCTGGAATGGATGCGCGGGATTCCGGTGGGGCAAATTGACCGGCTGCGGGAAGCGGGCGTGGACTTAAAACAGCTGTCGCGCTTTGGGGTGGAGATTTTCTTTACCCAAGTGTTCCGCCACGGGTTTTTTCATGCTGACATGCACCCCGGCAATATTTTTGTCGCCGACGATGGGCGGTATATCGCGCTGGATTTTGGCATCGTGGGCAGCTTGACCGACTACGACAAACATTATTTGGCGGTGAATTTTTTGGCGTTTTTTAACCGCGACTACAAGCGGGTGGCCACGGCGCATATCGAATCCGGTTGGGTGCCCAAAGATACGCGGGTCGAAGCCCTAGAAGCGGCGGTGCGGGCGGTGTGCGAGCCGATTTTTGACCGCCCCTTGTCCGAGATTTCGTTTGGCCTCGTGCTGCTTCGGCTGTTTGAAACCAGTCGCCGGTTTAACGTCGAGATTCAGCCGCAGTTGGTGTTGCTGCAAAAAACGCTGCTGAATATTGAAGGGCTGGGTCGCCAGCTCGACCCCGACCTTGACCTGTGGCAAACCGCCAAGCCCTTCTTAGTCAAATGGATGAACGAGCAAATGGGCTGGCGCGGCCTGTTGCGCAACCTCAGCCACGAAGCCCCGCAGTGGGCCAGCATTCTGCCCGCCATCCCCCGCCGCCTAAACGAAGCCTTGTCTGGCGACACCCAACGCCTGATGCTGGACGGCTACATCCGCTTGATGCGCGAGCAACGCCGCCAAAATTGGCTGTTGACGGTGATTGCCTTGCTCTTGGTCGGCGTGTTGGGCGCGGTGGCTTTGCAGCAGCATCCGCTGCAAGGTGGGGGCAGTACGCCGACGGTGACGGCGCGGGCTTAATCGATGTTAACTAAATGACCCCATGACTTCGTATCATGGGGTCATTTTTTTGCGACAGGCGTATGCCTTTGTTTTAGCAGTTAAATCAACCGTGGTTTAGGTTGGGTCTGAATAGGTGATTTAGTGTAGGTCGATACGTGGTGTATGCGATACAGTCGGCCGATACCGACCTTTATGCTGTGTTGTGGCGTGTGGTTTGTGCTGTGTTTTACGTTTTTTGTGTCCTTGTTGCAGCGCAGTCCCACCCAAAGCCCCTATTCGCAACAATAGGGGTTTTGCTTTGTCTAGGTTCGGTTTTTTTTATCGTATTTAACGTGAATTAGAGCCTTTTTCATGCTGACTTTGCTGCTGTGTTCTTTGCTACTACTGTGTGTGTTCTGTGTGATGGGGATGGGGGGTGGGCGTAAGCGTACCGCTGGTGGTCTATCCCGTTGGAGCGTGGGGGTCTTGCTGCTGGTCAGCGGGGCCGCACAGGCTGATTTGGTGGCGACGGTTTCTTTGGCGAGCGGCGCGGCGGGGACGATTGCCCCAGGCGAAACCACCACCTTACGCGTTCGCCTCACCAACAGCAGCACGGCAAGTGGCCTGACCGATGTCGGGTTTAACTACACCTTGCCAGGGGTCTTGCCCAACGGTCTGAAGATGACCGCCGCGCCGGTGTATACCTGTACCGATGGCGGTGGAGCCAATGTGGCCACCGGCGGCACATTGACCACAGCCGTGGGTGGGCAATCCATCATCTTGGCGGGCGCAACCATTCCACAAGCAAGCAGCAGCAATGCCGCGTACTGCACCCTAGATTTGCCCGTGACCGGCGGCTCCAGCTCGGGGAGTGCCACTTCTTACGACTACAGCATTGTGGCCGCTAGCGTGACAGGCAAAGAGGCTGGGGTTGCCCTTTCCAATAGCGGTTCAGCCATCCAAACCATATTTATCAGTGCTACCCCGCTGCCCACCCTCGAAAAATCTTTTAGTGCCACCGATGCGGTGTTGGGCGGTGCGCCCATTACCCTCACCCTCAAAGTCAACAACCCCGCCTCGGCACCGCTGCCTAATTTCGCGCTGACCGATAGTTTCCCGCTGCTTGGTGGGGTCGCGGCCATCAAAGTGGCTAACCCGCCTAATGCCACAGTAAGCTGCCCGGGGGGGCACCGCACCGACCTTTGCGCCGGCTGCCGGTGATATTGTCGTCACGGCCACGGGGGGGACGGTTGCTGCCAATAGCAGTTGCACGCTTACCGTGCAGGTCGAAGCCAATACCTCTAACGGCAAATATCTGGACTTTGCCGCCAACGTGATTCCGGCCACTAATCTAACCAACGACCTTGGCTTGGTGTCTGCTGCGGGGGCGAGTGCCAATGTCACGGTCAAATCCCCCTTGCGCGTCGGCAAGGTTTTTGCCCATGCCACCTTGTCGAGTGGGCAATCTGACTTCTTTACCCTTACCTTGTGGAACGATGGCAACGCGCCCCTGACCGTGAGCTTTACCGATAGCCCCATGGATGCCGAGGGCAACGGGGTCTATGGTCTCAAGCTCGATGCTGGCGCAAGCACCACCTGTGCTGGGGGTGTGGTGACCGGTGTGGTCGGCGGGCATAGCGTAACGCTGACCAGCGGCACGATTCCCGCTGGTGGGAGCTGCACCGTGACCGTACCTTTTACTGGCACCGCCCAAACCGCAGGCGTGCCGATTACCTACACCAACACCTTGCCGGTTGGCGCGGTCACGGTGGCGGGTAAGCCCGAAATTATCAGCAATGCCGTCAGCAGCACGGTGATGGTCGCCACTGATTTAAAGGTGTCGAAGACCGCCGCACCTTCTGTGGCCTCGCTAGGGAATCCAGTCGCCTTTCAAATCACAGTAGAGAATTACTCCGCCAGTGTGATGAATAACGTCACGATTGTTGACCACCTTGGCGCGAACCGCCTGAGCTACCTGACCGGCGTGCTGAACGGCAAAGATTACAGCCCGACCAGTGCGTGTGGGGTCAGTACACCTGCCGCGCTCAATGCCGCCGATGTGACGTTTACCCTAGGCGCACTGCCTGCACGCAGCAGCAGCAACACCCCAGGCAGTTGCACAATTTCGTTTTGGGCGATGATCGACCCCACGGCTCCGATTGGTGCAGCCATCACCAACACCATCGAAAACGGTGGGGTGTGTACCAGTGGCAGCACCCTGTGTAACGGTGCGCCTTCTAATGGGGCTTCGAGCACCACAGCCAAAGTGTTGGGCATCACCAAGGCATTTAGCCCTGCGGGTCCCTTGTCTGAAGGCTCGGTCAGCCGCATGACGATTACGCTGAATAATAAATCGGTGAACCCGATTACCGGCGCGTCCATCACCGACCCCATGCCCACCAATACCAGTGGTGTGCCACTCCAAATTGCCAGCCCTGCCAATGCCGCCAGTACCTGTGGGGGCACGATTGCCGCCGCAGCTGGCAGCACCTCTTTGGGCTTGAACGGGGGGGTGATTCCTGCCCGTGCCGGTGGCGGCACAGGAGCCGATGGGTCGTGCCAAGTGCAAGTCGATGTCGTGGGCGCGGCAGGGACGTATAACAACGTTGCCACTGCCGACGGCACCGAAACGCTGGCGAACGGCAACACCCGCTTGATTAGCACCGCTTATGGTGGCGCAATGAGTGCCACGGCTACCCTGACCTATACCGCCTCGTTGGGCGCGACTAAAAGTTTTAACCCCGCCAGTGTTTCGCCAGGCGGCAAATCGACTGTGACCATTCGTCTGAGTAATGGTGGTGCTGTGCCGCTGACCAACGTCAGCGCGACCGATCCTCTGCCAGCAGGGATGCTGTTGGCCACGCCTCCCAATGCCTACACCACCTGCGGGGGGGCGACAACAGTCACAGCGGCGGCGGGCGGCAACAGCGCCAGCTTGGTGGGTGCCTCATTGGCAGCGGGGGCAAACTGCGACTTTTTGTTTGATATCGTCACCACGGGCGCGGGGCCTTGGGTCAATACCCTGCCGGTGGGCAATGTGACCGCCAATGGCGGGGTGAAAAACACCACGCCGATTACCGCCACCTTGGGGGCGGGCGTATCGAGTGCCCTTGTGGTGAGCAAATCCACTAACCCCAATTCTTTGATTTTTCCAGGCCAGGTCAGCCGTCTGAGCATTACTGTCACCAACGGCACCGAGGCCGTGACTGATCTCCGCTTTACCGATTACTTCACCGCTGGGGGGCTTCGGGCGCAGCATTGAATGGCATGGTGCTCGCGCCTAACCCTGCAGCCAGCACCACCTGCCCTGGGGGGGTGGTGACCGCCACCGCCAATGCCCGTTCGGTATCGCTCTCCGGTGCCAGCCTCGCCCCCAATGCCGTGTGTACGGTGGATGTCAACGTGACCTCGTTGGCACTGGGTGCGATTACCAACACCATTCCAGCCAGCAGCCTGCAAACCGATCAAGGCTTAACCAATGCCAGCGCGGCCAATACCAGCCTTGGGATGGGCAGCCAAATTGGTGTCATCAAACAGTTCTTGCCTAATCCTGTGCAGCCCAACCAGCGTTCTCGTTTGCGGATTACGTTCTACAACCCTACAGCCGCCGAGATTACCAATGTCTTGGCATTGGACAACCTGCCAGGTGGCATCACGATTCCTAGCGGCTCTAATCCGGTGACGACCTGCGTTGGGGGTGTGGTCACTGCACCGACCCCTAGTAGCCTCAACATTAGCGGTGCGAAAATCGCCCCAACTTCGGGGGGCGCGGCAGGGTCTTGTTACGGTGAAATAGATGTTATCGCGGCGGCAGAGGGGGATTTTGTCAACACCATTCCTGTTGGCACGGTGACGGCCACCTCGGGTGGTGCCAGCATCAGCAATACGCAAGCTACGACCGACACGCTCAAAGTCAAAAAACCCTTGGTCGTCAATAAAGCCTTCGACGACAAAACCCTCGATGTGGGCAACCCTGCAGGCTTTACCACAGGCTGGGGGACGCGTGCCCCAGGGGCGGCGGCCATCCTCAAAATCAAGCTGACCAACCCCAATAGCACCGCGCTGACAGGGGCAATTTTTACCGATAGCCTGCCCACAGGCTTGGTGGTAGCGACAACACCCGCCGCCAGCAGCACCTGCGGCGGCGTAGTGACCGCACTGCCTTCTGCCACTAGCGTGCGCTTTACCGGCGGCACCTTGGCGGCCAACAGCGTGTGTACGCTTGCGGTCAGCGTGTTGAGCAACATTTCTGGCACCTATACCAACCAAATTCCTGCGGGGGGCGTAACCACTTTTGAAGGGGTGAGCAACGAAGAGGCGACCAGCGCCAAGCTGGTGGTGTCCTCGCCTGTAGGGCTGAGCAAGGCTTTTTCGCCTACGGTGATACCGGCCAACGGCACCTCCACCCTGACCTTTACCTTAGGCAACCCCAATAGCAGTGCGATTACGCTGGCCGCGGCGTTGACCGACACCTTGCCTAGCGCACCCGGCCAGATGGTTGTGGCGGCGGTACCTGCCGTGGTGTCCACTTGTACCGGTGCGGTGACTGCCGGAGCCGGTGCCACCAGCATCACCCTTGCCAACGGCACGAGTATTCCTGCTGGGGGCTGCACGGTCAGCGTCAATGTAACCGCCAGTGCCATTGGCGGGCATATCAACAGCATCCCCGTGGGGGCATTGCAAACCAACGTCGGCAGTAACCAAGCCGCCGCCAATGCCACCCTCTCGGTGAGCACCCAAGGCTATATCTCCGGCAAAGCTTTTAAAGACAACAACACCACGCCCAACGGCACGTTTGAAACCGGCACCGATACGCCCTTGGCCGGTGTGGCGATTGAGCTGCGGAGTGGGGCAACGTGTGCCGGTGCGCTGATTACCAGCACCACCACCGATGCCGCCGGTAACTACCTGTTTTCTGGTTTGGGCGAAGGGTTTTTCTCGGTTTGTGAGCCGAGTCAACCCGCAGGGACGACCAACGGCAGCACCGTGGCGGGCGGCATTGTGCCGGCCAACGGCAGTACGGGCACAGCAGGGGTCGCCACCAACCCGACCAGTACCAGCAGCCAAATTACCAATATTCGGCTTAAAGCCGATGGCTCCGCCGGTCAGGTCAGCAGCTCAATCGATAATAATTTTGCCGAAATCGTGCCTTCCAGTATTACGGGTACAGTGTTTCTTGACCAAAACAATAACGGGATTCAGAACGGGTCGGATAACGGCTTGTCTGGGGTGACGATTCAGTTGCTGAACAGTGTGGGAGCCGTGGTGGCAACCACCACCACCGATGCCAGTGGTAATTACAGCTTCACCAACCTGCAGCCTGGGGTGTATTCGGTCAGCGAGCCCAATCAACCCACAGGGTCGTCTAATGGCATCACCACCGCCGGTAGTGTGGTGGGCGGCACAGCAGGCACCGCCACGGGCGTAGCCGTCTTGCCCAGCAAAATCAGCAACATTGTGTTGCCACCTAACACCACCGCAACAGGGAATAACTTTGCCGAAATTCCCAATGGTCGCGTGCGCGTGGTGCAAGGGTGGGTGTTTGCCGATGCCAATAAAAATGGCATGTTTGAGAGCGGCGACAGCGGTATCAGCGGGCAAACCATCACCCTGACCGGCAATGACATCAACGGCAATGCCGTCTCGCTGACCACTACCACGGCTGCCGATGGTTCTTATACCTTTAGCGGCGTACCTGAGGGCAATAGCTACACCCTGACCCAACCCACCCAGCCCCCCAGCACCACCAACGGCATTACCACAGCGGGCAGCACGGGTGGCATCGCCACCGCACCGACCGTCGCCGTTAGCACCATTACAGGGCTAAATTTATCAGGGCTGAACACCGTATCGGCAGCAAATAACTTTGCCGAAATTCCTGTGCCTGAGGCTATCACGCCGGTTGTGGTGCCGCGTACGGTATCGGGTCGTGCATGGGCCGAGGGCGATAACAACGATGTTTTTGATCCCACCAAAGACACCCCAATTGTGGGCGCAACCGTGACCCTGATAGGGACAACCACGGCGGGTGTACCTATCACCCTGACCACCACCACAGGGGCAGACGGCACGTATACCTTTACCAATGTGCCCGAGGGCGGCAACTACCGCGTCGTACACACGCCTTTGGGCAATACCCAAAGCAGTATTGCCGGTGTGAACGTCGCGGGCACGCTGACCGCCTCGCCAAACAACAATTTTGTTGTGATGGCTGCGGTGGTGACGGCTGACCTTAGCGTAAGCACCACCCACCAGCCGCCTATTTTCATCTCTGGCAGCGACTTGGGCACTTACACCCTTACGCCAACCAATCCCGGTACCGTGGCTTCTACCGGCACGGTTACTGTAGTGCAGGTTTTGCCCGATGGCATTACCCCCGTTGGTGTGCCTACCGGCACAGGGTGGGCGTGTAGCGTGGCAGGGCAAATGGTGAGCTGTACGTCCAGTGCCCCGATTCCCGCAGGGGGTCAAGGCACACCGATTGTGGTGCGTGCAGCCGTTGCATCTGGCTTGGGGGGGCGCACCCTGACCGCCACCACCACCATTGCTGGGGGTGGCGAGGCCAGCACCCTGACCGGTAACAACACCTCGGTTGAAAGCACTGCCATTGTGACCTTGGCCAGCTTGGCAGGGCATGTATGGCTGGACCAATCCCACACCCGCACGCTGAACAATCCGCAATCCGTCCCTCAAGCGGGTTGGACGGTGGAGCTGCTGTTTAACGGCAGTGTGCTGCATACCACCAGCACCGATGCGGCGGGGGCGTATTCCTTCACCGGCTTGATGCCAGGTTCGGGCTATGAAGTCCGGTTTAGACACCCCACCACAGGGTTGATTTATGGAGCCGCCGTGCCTAACGAGCAGGGCGCAGCGTTTACCAATGGCGTAGTCGGCACTACTAACCCTGCAGGGGCAAGCAATGCGGATGGCACGTTGTCCAGCCTTACCCTGTTGTCGGGGGCAAATGTGGTGGAGCAAAGCTTACCGCTCGACCCTGCTGGTCGCGTGTATGACACCGTAACCCGCAAACCTGTGGCCGGTGCCGTCATTACCATCAATGGTCCCGCCGGCTTTAACCCTGCACTGCATGTATTGGGTGGGGTGGCCATGGTGACCACCGGTGCCGATGGCTTGTATCAATTTTTGCTCAATGCCAGTGCACCCAGTGGGATTTACACCCTGATGATTACCCGCTACCCCGCAGGCTATGTGCCGGCGGTATCCAGCAAAATTCCGGCGTGTGTGGGGACCTTAACCGTCGGGGCCACCCCTAGCCCCGCGCTGGTTCAGGTCAGCAACGGCGTGCCAGGGCTGGGCGTAGCGATACACAATGCCAATGCCTGCGAAGGCTTGGTGCAAGGCGGCTCACGCACCACCCAGTATTACCTGAGCTTCAACATCAACATGGATGGGCGTAACCGGTCTGCCGATATTTTAAACAACCATATTGGGCTAGACCCCGTCGCGGGCGGCGTTTTGCGCCTGACCAAAACCACCCCGCTGATGAACGTCAGCCAAGGCGATTTGATTCCCTACACCATTACGGCAACCAACGCCCCCGAAGGCGCGGTTTCTGGGGTGAGCGTGGTGGACCGCATTCCGGCGGGCTTCCGCTATCGTCAAGGGACGGCCACCGTCAACGGCGTGTTGCTTGAGCCGCAAATCAGCGGGCGCGACCTGATGTGGTCCAACCAAAACTTTGCCGCCAACCAAAGCAAAGTGGTGCGTTTGGTACTGGTCGCCGGTGCGGGCGCAGGGGAAGGGGAGCACACCAACCAAGCGTGGGCGGCTTCTACCTACGGTGGCGGGGTGTTGTCGAATATTGCAACGGCGGCGGTGCGCATCGTGCCGGATGCGACGTTTGATTGCTCGGACATCATCGGCAAGGTCTTTGACGACAAAAACGCCAATGGCTACCAAAACCAAGGCGAGTCCGGCATCCCCAATGTGCGGGTGGTGACGGCACGCGGTCTGTTGGTGACCACCGATGCCGAAGGGCGTTTCCATGTGCCATGTGCCGCCGTGCCGCAGTCTAGCCGAGGCAGCAACTTTGTCATGAAGCTGGACGAGCGCACCTTGCCTTCTGGCTATCGTCTCACCACCGAAAACCCCCGTGCTGTACGGGTCACACGCGGCAAAATGGTCAAGCTCAACTTTGGCGCGACCGTCCACAAAGTCTTCCGTCTGGAATTGGACGACCGTGCGTTTGTGCCTGACCACACCGCTTTGACGCCCGAGTGGGCAGACAAGCTGCCTGCCTTGGTGCAGGCACTCCAAGCCCGTCCCGCTGTGCTGCGTGTAGCCTATCGCCAAGGGGAGCAAGCCGTGTGGGTGCAGCCGCGTTTGGCCGCACTGCAAACGGAACTGCGCCGCCTATATCCACAGCGCACCGATAAAACAGGACGCGACACCCTGCCAGACATCCCGCCTTTGGTCATCGAAGTTGAAGTGATTGCCCAAAGTGCCGTATCTGGAGGTCAGCAATGAAACGCCCTGTTTTGACAATGAAACGCTCTTTAGTCCTGACCTTGGCTGCTTTAAGCACCCTCTCTGCCTTGCCTGCGGTGGGCGCAGAGCCTGTGGACGCACCCCAAGGCAAACGTGTGGATAACGCACGGCTTGAAAGCCGCACCTTGCCGCCGCCTGCCGAGTGGGAACCCGTGGCGGCCTATCCTTTGCCATCGGGTGTCACCCGCGAACACGCCGCTGCGCTGCGGGCAGGGATGCAGTCGCTGCCGACCCAGCCTGCCGCTGCCCAGCTTGCGTTCAATGACCAGCGGCTGGGTGCCTTGTTTGCCTCGGGCAAAGCCGACCTGCTGCCTGCCACTAAAACGGTGCTGGATGCCGTGATTGCCCGCTATCAAGGCAAGGCAGGGCTGCGCCTTGCGGTGGTGGGGCATACCGATAACCAAGGTCTATCGCCCCGCGCCCAAAAACGTTTTGGCGACAATGCCGGTTTGTCCGATGCACGCGCCCTCGCCGTGGTGACCTATTTGCAAGCCGGACTTGGGCTCTCCACGGACAAGCTGGCGATGGCCGGTAAAGGGGCGAGTCAGCCGATTGCCAGCAACCGCACAGCGGCTGGGATGGCACAAAACCGGCGCGTGGTGCTGACGGTCTGGCACGATGCGCCGGTCGTCGCCCTGCCCCAGTCCACTGCGCCTGTGGCAGGGTGTGCGGCGGTGCCGTCGCAAGGGCTGGCAGATTTGCCCTTCCGCATTACCGTGGATGGCGAAGCACTCAACCCCGCCGAAGTCCCCGCCACCAACGAAGCTGACCGCCAGCGGTGTACCGATGTGGCCTTAGAAAAAGCCGACATCCAAATCAAGTACGACGACTTGGCGGCCAAGCCCACCCTGAATGTGTGGACAGAAAAAGACCTTGCGGTACGCGGCCAAACCGTCACTTTCCGAGGTTACGCCAACTATGTGGCATGGCTTAAAACCGCAGAAGTTCGCGTGTTTAAACGCCAAGACCGCGTGGACGGCAAGCCCCTCGTCGTATTGCCGCTGGCGTGGGAAAAACCCACGACGTGGACGCTGCCCGCCGAAGGTACGGACGAATACCAGTATGTTTTGCGGGTGACCGATGCCGAAGGGCGGTTTGACGAAACAGCGGTCAAGACCCTGAACGTCGCCAGCCGCCCCCGCGCCCTCGCCGACCTCGAAGCCCCCAGCCGCGAAGCCTTGACCGGCTGGGGCGAAAACGCCCTGCTGGTCAGCAATATCTCGGTGCGTGGGGGGACGGTCAGCGTCAGTGGCCGTCACCTCAAGCCCACACAAACCGTTCAGATTTTGGGCTTGCCGGTACCCATGGGAGCCAATGGCCGCTTTGCTTTCCGCCAAATTTTGCCGGTTGGGGCGCAGTCGGTCGATGTGACCGTCACCGATGCAGACGGCAAAGCCGTGACCTTCCGCCGTAACGTGTCGATTCCTGACAGCGATTGGTTTTACGTTGCGGTCGGCGATTTGACCCTTGGCAACAACAGCATGACCGGCAGCCGAGACTGGGTGACGGGCGACATCGCCCGCGATGCCGGTAGCTATGCCACGGGGCGGGGGGCGTTCTACCTCAAAGGGAAAATTAAGGGCGATTGGCTGCTGACGGCAGCGGTGGATACCCGTGAACAGGCACTCAAAGACGTGCTGTCTAATTTTTCCAGCAAAGACCCGCGCTATCTGCTGCGCAACATCGACCCCAACGTGTATTACCCCGTCTATGGCGATGACAGCACCTCGGTGGACGATGCCCCCACCCGAGGCAAGTTTTATGTTCGGCTAGAGCGTGGCGATTCGCATGTGATGTGGGGGAATTTCCAAACCCAATGGGCGGGCAGCGAATTGATTCAATATTCGCGCGGCCTGTACGGTGCCAAAGCCCGTTACCGCTCCGAAGCCACCACCGGCTTTGGCGAACGGCAAACCTCGGTCGAAGCTTTTGCCGCCGACCCTGGCACGCTGGGCGCACGCGAAGAGTTTCGCGGTACGGGGGGGCTCGCTGTATTACTTCCGCCACCAAGACATGACCCGTGGCTCCGAACGGCTATGGGCCGAGGTGCGTGACAAAGATTCGGGCTTGGTGATTGAGCGTCGTCAGCTGTCCCCGGGGCAAGACTACGAAATCAACTACCTGCAGGGTCGGGTCATGCTGCGTGAGCCTTTGCCCTCGACGGCCACCGGCAGCGGCCTGATTTACACCGGCAGCCTGAGCGGCCATCCGCTGTACTTGGTCAGCACCTACGAATACGTCCCCGGCCTGACCGAAGTCAGCAACCAGTCGTTTGGCTTGCGGGCGACCCACTGGCTGAACAATATGTTTCAAGTCGGGGTGACCGGCTACCGCCAAGGCGAGGACAGCAGCCGCCAAACGCTGACGGGGCTGGATTTCACCACGCGCTTTACCGCTGGCTCCTCGCTGAAAATGGAAATCGCCCGTGCCACAGGGGTCGGCTCGCCGGTCTTTGGCTCAATCAACGGCGGCTTTGGTTTTGACACCCTGTCGGGCGTGAGCCGCGATGCGATGGCTAAGCGGCTGGAGGCCAAATTCGCGCTGGCCGATGTGGTCGAGGGGGGCAAGGGGCAGGTCAACGCCTATTGGCAAGACCGCCAACGAGGGTTTTCCGCGCCAGGGCAGTTGTTTACCAATGGCGAAGCCGTGCGGCAAGTCGGCGCACAGGGCGTGATGGGCTTTGGGGCGGGCAATGAGCTGCTGATTAAAGCCGACGACCGCCGTGCCGACAGCCAAGACCTGCGCGGTGTAGAAGTGGCGGTTAAAACGCCGCTGAGCGACGCGTGGGCGGTTTCGGCTGGGGTGCGGGTGGATGCCCGTACCACCCATCTGGCCAATGCCAGCCCGATTTTGTCGCAAAACGGCGACCGTACCGATGTGTTGCTGCGGGCGGATTACGTCCCCAATAAGCCAGAGGGCGCGGCCGGCGAAAAAGACGATTGGTCGGTGTATGGCTTTGTGCAAGGCACCTTGGCGCACACCGGTAATCGCCCTGAAAACGACCGTCTGGGTGTCGGGGGCAAGTATCGGGTCAATGACCGCCTGAGCGTGCTGGCCGAAGCCTCCGAAGGGAGCTTGGGGGTGGGCGGACGGCTGGGGGCGGAGTACCGCTTATCTGACCGCAGCAATGCCTACCTGAGCTATCGCCTAGAAAACGAAAACCCCGATACCGCCTACCGTGGGCGGATGGGGAGTTGGGTGAGCGGGGCGGATTACCGCGTCAGCTCGGAAGTCCGTTTGTTTGGCGAAACCCGCCTGACCCACGGCGCGGGGCCTGAAAGCCTGACGCAGGCTTTTGGGGTGGATTTGGCCCCCAATGACCGCTGGACAGTGGGCTTAAAAACCGAGTTCGGCACAATCAGCGACCCGCTGGCAGGGGATTTGCGGCGCACGGCTTTGGGCGGCGCGTTGGGCTACAAGTTTGAGCGCACCACCTATTCTGGCTCGTTGGAATACCGCACCGAAAACGGCACCACCATGGCGAATACCCAGACCCATCGCGATGTGTGGTTGTTGCGCAATAACCTTGGCTACCAGCTTGACCCCGCGTGGCGATTGCTGGGCAAGCTGAACGTTTCGCGTAGCAACAACAGCCAAGGGGCGTTTTACGACGGCAATTTCCACGATCTGGTGGTCGGGGCGGCCTATCGCCCGATTGATAACGACCGCTGGAATACGCTGTTTAAATACACCAACTTCTACAACCTGCCTTCGCCTGGACAGTTGTCGTCGTCTGGTTTGAGCATCGCGGACTATGCCCAGCGTAGCCAAGTGCTCTCGGTGGATACCATTTGGGATGCCAAGCCGTGGTTGTCGCTGGGGGTGAAGTACGGTGTGCGTATCGGCGAGCTTCGCGCCACTAAGGTCGAAGGGGACTGGTTCCGTAGCCGTGCCGATTTGCTGGTTTTGCGTGCCGATTGGCACTTTGTCAAAGAGTGGGATGCCGTGGCCGAGCTGCGCAAGCTCCGCGCTACCGAAGCCCAAGATGCCCGTGCAGGGATGTTGCTGGGGGTGTATCGCCATGTGGATAAGCATGTCAAAGTCGGCGTGGGCTATAACTTCACCCGCTACTCGGACGATTTGACCGACCTTTCTTATCGCAGCAAGGGCTGGTTCTTGAACGTGGTGGGGACGATGTGACCGTGATGCTGCGGCGCGGGTAATACCAGCAAAAGCCAATCCGACGGGGTTGGCTTTTGTGTGTCTGGGAGGGGCTAAACCGCGTGCTGTTTGGCCGTTGGGTTTGGGGTTTAGCTCTGGCGGGGTTGCCACCAACCACCCCGTCCGGCTGCGCCGTCCACCCCTCCTCAGAGGGGAATAGCGGCGGCGGGCTCTTTTTTCGCTGCGGCAGGCGCACGCCGCTGACGGGTTTGGCCGTGATGCCCCGCCGCTGTTGGCTAGGGCTTGGCTGTTATTCCCCTCCCGTGGAGGGGTGCCCCGTCGGGGCGGGGTGGTTGCTGTTGGGTTTGGCTTTTAGCTTTGGCTGCTTCGCCAGCCCCCCGTCTGGCTTTAGCCAGCAGCGGCACCAACCTCCCCGCCATCGCACGGCTCACAGCGCATTCAGCGGAATCTTCAAATAGCGGGTGCCATTGGCCTCGGCGGGGGGGAGTTCCCCTGCACGGATGTTGAGCTGCACCGCAGGCAAAATCAGCACCGGCATAGCCAGCCCTGCGTCGCGCTCAGCTCGCATGGCAACAAATTCGGCTTCGCTGATGCCATCGTGAACGTGGAGGTTGGCGGCGCGTTGGGCGGCTACGCTGCTTTGCCAGCACACATCGCGCTCGGTGGGCGGATAGTCGTGGCACAGCCACAGCGTGGTGTGCTCCGGCAGGCTAAGGATGCGCTGGATAGACTGGTAAAGCTGCGGGGCATTCCCCCCAGGAAAATCACACCGCGCTGTGCCCACGTCCGGCATAAACAAGGTGTCGCCGACAAATACATTGTCCCCCACTTGGTAGGCTACATCCGCCGGTGTATGCCCTGGCACAAACAAGGCTTTGGCAGCGAGTCGCCCAATCTGAAACGGCTCATCCGCCGTAAACAGATGGTCAAACTGCCCGCCATCGGTGCGGAAATCGGCCTCCAAGTTAAACACCCCCTTAAACACCGTTTGCACCGTGCGGATATGTTCCCCGATGGCGATAATCCCCCCCAATTGCTGCTTCAGGTAGGCCGCTGCCGACACATGGTCGGCGTGGGCGTGGGTTTCCAAAATCCACGCCACGCTGAGTTGGTGCGCTTGGATAAAGTCCACGATGCGGTCAGCAGAGGCGGTGCTGGTGCGCCCTGATTTAGGGTCGTAGTCCAGTACGGGGTCGATGATGGCGCAGGGGCTGCCGTCTGTTTCATAGACCACATAACTGACCGTCCAAGTGGCGGGGTCAAAAAAAGCGTGAATCGTAGGCGTGGGGGTCATGGGTGCGAGGCCTTGGTTTTGCCGGTGGGGTGGTGGCAGTTGGGGCGAAGAAGGAGGGTCGGGGCGGTGTGGGAAGTTATTATATGAATTTGTAGAATGTGTTTCAATCAAGGTTTTATGATGCTTTAATTGTGTTTTGGTGGCGAGGGGTGGCATTGTCGGGTTCTTTGAACACGTTCTTAATAAGCCGAATCACCGCAGCTTGACGTGCTGCTCTCCGGCAAAATACCTGCTTTGGTTCGCCTTTTCGCCCTATTTTTGCTGAATGAGGAATACCCACCATGTCCGTGCCTGTTACGCCCCACTCACCCTATTTTGCGACGGCGCCCCAAATCACTCCCACCGAGGTGGCTGATTTTGCGGCCATGGGGTTTCGCACCCTGATTAACAACCGCCCCGATCGTGAAGGCGGCGACGCGCAAGCCCTCAACGCCGATATTGAGCGCGAGGCACGGGCTTGGGGCTTGACCTACCATTTTCTACCCGTGGTGGCCGGCGAACTCACCGAAGAACAAGCTGAAGCCATGGCGCAGCTCTTATTGGATTCGCCTAAGCCGATTTTGGCGTTTTGCCGCTCGGGCACGCGCTCAACTTACCTCTATCACTACGCCTTAGCCGTTACCCCCGAGGCCGAATGAGCGCCCCCTTACGTCCCTCACCCCTTTTACCTGTTTGGTTGCAGGCGTATCAGCGCGGCTGGCTGGCAGGGGATTTAACCGCTGGGGTGATTGTGACCGTGATGCTGATTCCGCAGAGCTTGGCCTATGCCATGCTGGCGGGCTTGCCGCCCCAGATTGGGCTGTATGCCAGCATCGCCCCCTTGGTGGCCTATGCCCTGTTTGGCTCTAGTATGACGCTGGCGGTGGGGCCGGTGGCCGTGGTGTCGTTGATGACGGCCAGTGCGTTGGCACCGTTAGCGGCAGCAGGGTCGGCGGCTTACCTTGCGCTGGCGGTGCAATTGGCCTTGCTGTCGGGCGTGATGCTGTTTGTGTTTGGGCTGTTGCGCTTGGGGGCGTTGGCGCATTTGCTCAGCCATCCCGTGATTAACGGCTTTATTTCTGGCTCGGCGGTGTTGATTGCCATTGGGCAGCTTAAGCATATTTTTGGCATACCGGTCACGGCCACCGGCGTGGTGCAAACCGTGCAGCAGTTGGTGCGGGGTGCGCCGCAGCTTAACCTGACTACAACCGGCATTGGGCTGGGTGCGTTGGGCTTGCTGGCGTTTTCGCGGGCGGCCTTGCCGCGTATCTTGCGGCAGCTTGGGGTGTCGGCAGGGGCGGCGGGGCTGTGTGCCAAACTTGCACCGATGCTGGCCGTGGTGCTGGGGACGGTCGCCGTCACCTTGGGGCAATGGCATCTGACCGCAGGGGTCAAAGTGGTGGGGCAGGTGCCTGCGGGTTTGCCCGCCTTGGCGGTGGTGTGGCCGGATAGCCAATCTCTTTCGATGCTGTGGCTGCCTGCTTTATTGATTGCGGTGGTGGGCTTTGTTGAAAGCGTCTCGGTGGCGCATTCCCTCGCGCTGAAACGCCAGCAGCGCATTATTCCAGACAAGGAGCTGTTGGGGCTGGGGGCGGCGAATGTGGCCAGTGCCGTATGCGGTGGCTTTCCGGTGACGGGCGGCTTTGCCCGTTCGGTGGTGAACTTTGCCGCAGGGGCGAATACGCCCTTGGCGGGGGTGGTGTCGGCAGGGCTGATGGCGGTTGTGCTGGCGGGGTTGACCGATTGGTTTACCTTGCTGCCCCAAGCCGTGCTGGCCGCCACCATCATTATTGCCGTCACCAGCCTGATTGACTTCGACACGCTCAAGCAGGTGTGGGACTACGACCGTGCCGATGCGGTATCGCTGCTGGTAACGGTGCTGGGCGTGGTGGTCTTGGGGGTGGAAGAAGGCATTTTGCTCGGCGTGGTGCTGTCCTTGGGCGTGTTGGTGTGGCGCAGCAGCCATCCCCATATGGCGGTGGTGGGGCGGGTGGCAGGCACCGAGCATTTTCGCAATGTGTCGCGCCACGCGGTTGAAACCCTGCCCGATGTGATTGCCTTACGCATCGACGAAAGCCTCTTTTTTGGGAATGCGGCGGCGGTGGAATCCCGCATCATGCAGTTGGTTGACCACCAGCCGAGTACACGCGGGCTGTTGCTGATTTTGTCGGCAGTGAACCGCATCGACACCACGGCTTTGGGGGTGTTGGATGATTTGCAGCGCAGCTTGGGCGAGCGGGGTGTGGTGCTGTCTTTGGCCGAAGTCAAAGGGCCGGTGATGGATAAGCTGGCCACCACTCCGCTGGGTAAACGGTTGGCAGGGCAGGTGTTTTTGAGCACGCACGAGGCTTTTTGCGCCTTGTCCGCCGCAGAAAAGCCCCCTGCAGCGGCGGGATAAGCACGCGGGTCGCTTGCTTCCCTGCGCAAACTTCACCACACTTCTTTCCCTGTTTGTCCTCTTTTAGGATTGTTGTATGCCGTCCCTTGCTGCGCCGTTTACTTTGCCCGCCACCCTGACCGTGGCAGGGCCTGCCCGTTTGCCTACGCGGTTTGGCACATTTCAGCTTTACGCCGTCAGCGATGCCAAAACGGGCAAAGAGCACGCCATGCTGACGGTGGGCGATTGGCAGGCCGACGGTGCGCCTGTTTTGCTGCGGGTGCATTCGGAGTGCCTGACCGGCGATGCCTTTCACAGCCAGCGGTGCGATTGTGGCGACCAGCTCGAAGAAGCCATGCGGGTGATTGCCGCCGCAGGGCAGGGCGTGATTTTGTACTTGCGCCAAGAAGGGCGGGGGATAGGCTTGCTGGAAAAGGTCAAAGCCTATCTGCTGCAAGAAGGGGGACTGGATACGCTGGATGCCAACCTTGCCCTTGGCCACGAAGGCGATGCCCGTGATTACCAGATTTGCCGCGATATGCTGGCCTATCTGGGTGTGACCTCGGTGCGGCTGCTGACCAACAATCCGCATAAGCTCGACGCGCTGGCTGCGTGGGTGACGATTGCC
>ERZ650300.401-NODE-401-length-25828-cov-13.828192_pt1 | contig 25828 bp, 22 predicted proteins | sample MGYA00376236_ERZ650300 | MGnify/ENA primary metagenome ERZ650300 (study PRJEB26733, sample SAMN07839303) | wastewater metagenome | biome: urban; feature: wastewater treatment plant; material: waste water | place: USA: North Carolina | collected 2016-04-28 ...
AGCTCAAAGCGGCTGAACAGAGCCACTAATGCGGCCTCGCTTTCTTGGCACTACAGGCGCTCTGTCCTGGCAAGTTTTTTCAAACATTCTGATAAGGGAATCAGCGGCTCAAGCCTGCACAGGTGCAGGTTTGAGTTGGCGTTGTCTTTCAAACTCTGCCAGGCTCATATTGCGCCGTGCCAAGTTCAAGCGTTTTTGCTTGTAAAACGTCAGCAAATAGTCCGCCACATCCCGGCGTGCTTCTTTTTGGTTAACATACTCTCTACGCCGTACTTGTTTTATCTTCAAACTCAGGAAGAAGTGCTCCATCAGAGCGTGAGGTTAAACTTGCGGTCAAGCAGGTTTTCCTGCCACCAGCAGAGTATGTTCTCTATCGGTGGTGTAACCAATTTGCACTTGCGACAGATTTTTAAGTCAAATGCATTAAACAGTTTACGCATTTTGTAGCATCCAAGCGTCAAGCTGCGTTTGGCCAGCACGCAGCGCAGTCTACGGCTACCGTAGATTTGCTGATGCGAAGTATAAAAAAGAAAAAGCCAAGTTACGTCAGTAACTTAGCTTTTGTTGTGGATAGATATCCGTTAGTCCAGACTAGAACGGAATATCATCATCCATATCATCAAAATTCGCTGCCGGCTTGGCTTCCTGGCGGCGTGGCGGCGGTGGGGTGTCGTCGCGCATGCGCGGCGGTTGGTTGTCGTCGTAGCCGCCTTGCGGGGCGCCGTAGTTGCCGCCGCGATTGCCGCTGCCGCCGCCCATATTGCCGCCACCACCGTAGCCGCCGCCGTCATGGCTGCCGCCTTCGTAGCCGCCACCGCCGCCGCCGCTGTTGCGGCCGCCCAGCATTTGCATTTGGTCAGCGACGATTTCTGTGGTGTAGCGGTCGTTGCCTTGCTTGTCTTGCCATTTGCGGGTTTGCAGGCGGCCTTCGATGTACACCGAGCTGCCTTTTTTCAGGTATTCACCGGCAATTTCCGCCAGGCGGCGGTACATGACAATATTGTGCCATTCGGTTTTTTCCTGGCGCATGCCATTTTTGTCTTTCCAGGTTTCCGTGGTGGCGATGCTGTAGTTCGCCACGGCGTCGCCGTTGGGCATGTAGCGCACTTCCGGGTCGCGGCCGAGGTTGCCGACCAGAATCACCTTGTTGACCGATGCCATTTTATTGAGTCTCCCTGATTGATTGGCTGGCGCCTGCTTCGTCCCAGCCGGTTTGCGCCACCTTGAGGTAGGCCACGCGCTCGGCGGCAATCACCACCGCTTCTTCCACGCCATGCAGGGCGCGCAGGCGGGCCGACAGCGTGGCCGGGTTGCCCTGCCAGCCGTCGGGCAGCGCCAGCATCTGGGTGCGCACGGCGCGCGGCGGGCGCATGGTGATGGCCATGAGCAGCCACAGCAGCATCAAGGCGGAGCAGAATGCAAACACGAACGGGGCGCCGCCATGGCTGTACAACCAGCCCCCGGCAGCCGCCCCGAGAAACAGGCCCAGCGATTGGGCGGTATTATACACACCGATGGCGGTGCCCTTGGCGTCGGCGGGGGCGATTTTGGAAATCAGCGAGGGCAGTGTCGCTTCCAGGATGTTGAAGGCGATGAAATACCCCCCCAGCAAGACCACAATGGCGGTCAGCGAATCCAGCGCCAGGGTCATGCCCAGCTGCGCGGCGGCCATCAGGGCGATGGCGGCGACAAACACTTTTTTCAGTTGGTGGCGTTTTTCGCCATAGATAATGGCCGGCACCATCAGCACAAAGCCGGCCACCACCACCGGCAGATACACCTGCCAGTGGTGCGCCTTGTCCAGTCCGTGGTGAATCAGGGCAAAGGGGATGACCACAAACATGGCCATTTGCGCGGCGTGCAGGGCAAAGATGCCAAAATTCAGCCGCAGCAGTTGGCCATCGCGCAGCACGGCGGGCAGCCGGGCGGTGTTGGCTTCAGTGTCGGAATGAAAGCGCGATACGCCAGGGTCGGGAATGGCGAATTTCACCCACACCAGCGCCAGCAGGCTGAGCGCGCCAGTCAGGGCAAAAATCCCCGGCACGCCAATCAGCCGCGCCAGCAGCGGGCCCAGCACCAGGCTGGCGGCAAAGGTCAGGCCAATGGTCATGCCAATCATCGCCATGGCGCGGGTGCGGTGTTCTTCGCGGGTCAGGTCGGCCAACAGCGCGGTGACGGCGGCGGAAATCGCCCCGGCGCCTTGCAGGGTGCGGCCCAGGGTGAGGGTGAGCAGATCATGCGCGCCAGCGGCCACAAAGCTGCCCAGGGCAAACACCGCCAGCCCGCCGTAAATCACCTTTTTGCGGCCGATGCGGTCGGACAGCATGCCCAGCGGCAGTTGCAGCAGGGCTTGCGTCAGCCCGTAGCTGCCCAGCGCCAGGCCAATCCAGGTGGGGTTGTCGCCGCCGGGCAGCTGGTGGGCGTACAGGGCAAACACAGGCAGGATAAGAAACATGCCCAGCATGCGCAGGGCGTAGATGCCGGCAAGCCCCAGGCTTGCCCGTAGTTCGAGTTTGGTCATGGTGACAGCTGTATGCTGGGCGCACGGTGGGGGTGGGCCATCCGTTGCGCCGGTTCTGGTTCCGAGGGGGGCCGCCATCTGCCCGCCGCATCATGGTGCGCCACGGCAAAATTCGCGGCGCACAGTGTGCCAGCGCGGGGGAGCGCCAGCTTGCAGTGCGGCAAGTCAGCAGGCTTGGGCCAATGGCGGGAAACACGGTATATTAACCGATTCCTCCCCGGCTTTCAGCGCAGACACTCATGGATCTGATCCGCATTCGCGGTGCACGCACGCACAACCTCAAAAACGTCAATCTGGATTTGCCCCGACACAAGCTGATTGTGATGACGGGCCTGTCCGGCTCGGGCAAGTCTTCGCTGGCGTTTGACACCCTGTATGCCGAGGGTCAGCGCCGCTATGTGGAAAGCCTGTCCGCCTACGCCCGGCAGTTTTTGCAGCTGATGGAAAAACCCGACGTAGACCTGATCGAAGGCTTGTCGCCAGCGATTTCCATCGAGCAAAAAGCCACCAGCCACAACCCGCGCTCGACGGTGGGCACGGTGACTGAAATCCACGATTATCTGCGCCTGTTGTTTGCCCGCGTCGGCACGCCGTTTTGCCCCGAGCACGAACAGCCGCTGGAAAGCCAGACGGTCAGCCAGATGGTGGACCATGTGCTGGCCTTGCCGGCCGACACCAAGCTGATGGTGCTGGCGCCGGTGGTGGTGGGCAAAAAGGGCGAGCAGCTGGATTTGTTTGACGAGCTGCGCGCGCAGGGCTTTGTGCGCGTGCGGGTGGATGGCGAGGTTTACGAACTGGACGCCGTGCCCAAGCTGGACAAAAACAAAAAGCACACTGTCGATGTGGTGGTTGACCGGCTGAAAGTGCGCGAAGACGCCAAGCAACGGCTGGCGGAATCTTTCGAAACCGCGCTGCGCCACGCCGACGGCCGGGCGATTGCGCTGGAAATGGACAGCGGCCAGGAGCACTGGTTTTCCGCCAAGTTTGCCTGCCCGGTGTGCAGCTACAGCCTGCCCGAGCTGGAGCCGCGCCTGTTTTCGTTCAATAACCCGATGGGCGCCTGCCCCAAGTGCGATGGCCTGGGGCAAATCAGCTTTTTTGACCCCAAGCGCGTGGTGGCCCACCCCGAGCTGAGCCTGGCCGCTGGCGCGGTGAAGGGCTGGGACAAGCGCAACCAGTTTTATTTTCAGATGCTGCAAAGCCTGGCCATGCATTACGGCTTTGACATCGACACCCCGTTCGAAAACCTGCCGGAAGCAGTGCGCAAGGTGGTGTTGTATGGCTCGGGCAGCGAATCCATCCCGTTTATTTACCTGAACGAAAAAGGCAGCAAATTCACCCGCAGCCATCCGTTTGAGGGGATTTTGCACAATTTCGAGCGCCGCTACCGGGAAACCGACTCCAGCGCGGTGCGCGAAGAATTGGTCAAATACCAAAACAGCCAGCCCTGCCCCAGCTGCGGCGGCTCGCGCCTGCGCCGCGAGGCGCGCCATGTGCGGGTGGGCGGCGAAACCCTGCACACCATCAATCAATGGCCGCTCAAGCAAACCGCCGGGTTTTTCAGCTCGCTGGCGTTCAGCGGGCAAAAGCAGGCAGTGGCAGAAAAAATCGTCAAGGAAATCAGCGACCGCGTGCAGTTTCTGGTGAACGTCGGCCTGGACTACCTCAGCCTGGACCGCTCGGCCGACACCCTGTCCGGCGGCGAAGCGCAGCGCATCCGCCTGGCCAGCCAGATCGGCTCTGGCCTGACCGGGGTGATGTATGTGCTGGACGAGCCGTCCATCGGCCTGCACCAGCGCGACAACGACCGCCTGCTGGCCACGCTGATGCGGCTGCGCGATCTGGGCAATAGCGTGATTGTGGTCGAGCACGACGAAGACGCCATCCGCGCCGCGGATTACGTGGTGGACATGGGCCCCGGCGCTGGCGAGCACGGCGGCGAGGTGCTGGTGGCCGGCACGCCGGCCGAAGTGGCCGCGCATGGGGATTCGGTCACCGGGGCGTTTTTGTCTGGCCGCCGGCAAATCGCCGTGCCGGCCCAGCGCCGCGCGCCCGACCCGGCGCGCTGGCTGACGCTGAGCGGCGCGCGCGGCAACAACCTGAAAAACGTCACCCTGCAACTGCCGCTGGGCTTGTTGGTGTGCATCACCGGGGTGTCCGGCTCGGGCAAATCCACGCTGATCAACGACACGCTATACCACGCCGTCGCCCGCCATCTGCACGGCGGCAGCGCCGAGCCGGCGCCGTTTGACGACATCCAGGGTCTGGAGCAGTTCGACAAGGTGATCAACGTCGATCAAAGCCCGATTGGCCGCACCCCGCGCTCCAACCCGGCCACCTACACCGGGCTGTTCACCCCGATTCGCGAGCTGTTTGCCGGCGTGCCGATGGCGCGCGAGCGCGGCTACGGGCCGGGGCGCTTTTCCTTCAACGTCAAGGGCGGGCGCTGCGAAGCCTGTCAGGGCGATGGCATGATCAAGGTGGAAATGCACTTTCTGCCGGATATCTATGTGCCGTGCGACGTCTGCCACGGCAAGCGCTACAACCGGGAAACCCTGGAAGTGCAGTACAAGGGCAAGAGCATTCACGAAGTGCTGGACATGACCGTCGAGCACGCGCTGGAATTCTTTGCCGTCGTGCCCACGGTGGCGCGCAAGCTGCAAACGCTGATGGACGTCGGCCTGGGCTATATCCGCCTGGGGCAAAGCGCCACCACCTTGTCTGGCGGCGAGGCGCAGCGGGTGAAGCTGGCGCTGGAATTGTCCAAGCGCGACACCGGCCGCACGCTGTACATCCTGGACGAACCCACCACCGGCCTGCATTTTCATGACATTGATTTGCTGTTGCAGGTGCTGCACCGCCTGCGCGAGCACGGCAACACCATTGTGGTGATCGAACACAATCTGGACGTGATCAAAACCGCCGACTGGATTATTGACCTGGGCCCGGAAGGCGGCGCGGGCGGCGGGCAGATTCTGGCGGCTGGCGCACCGGAAGAGGTGGCGGTACACCCGGATAGCCATACCGGGCACTATCTGAAAAAAATCCTGGACGCAGCGTCCGGGCGCTGAGAGTGAGCGCTAACAGACGGCAAGCACCAGGATACATACTCACAAAGCACAGCGAAATGGCGCACGGCAAGCGGTACGGCAAGGCCATGCTCTCATGCCAGACGGGTTTGGCAAGCGGCGCCTAGCCGCCCGTCACCCCGCGCCGCTCAAACAGCGCCTGCGCCAGTGTGCCAGGGTCGGTGTGCTCCAGCTCGCCGCCCACCGGCAGGCCGCGCGCCATGCGCGTCAGCGTCAGGCCGTGGCCTTTGAGCAGCTCGGACAAGGCATGCGCGGTGGTTTCGCCCTCGGCGGTGAAATTGGTGGCCAGAATCACCTCGCGCACCGCGCCATCCAGCGCGCGATGGGCGAGTTTCTCCAGCGGCAAATCGCGCGGGCCAACGCCATCCAGCGGCGACAGCCGGCCCATCAGCACAAAATACAGGCCATCGTAGCTTTGCGTGTGCTCCAGGGTGAGCATGTCGGCGGGCATTTCCACCACACAGAGTTGATCCTGACGGCGCGCCGGGTCGGCGCACAGCGCGCACAGCGGGGTTTCGCTGAAGGTGTTGCAGCGTTGGCAATGGCCGATGTGGCTGAGCGCGTGTTCCAGCGCGCGGGCGAGTTTTTCTGCGCCGGGCTTGTCGCGCTGCAATAGGTGATAGGCCATGCGCTGGGCGGATTTGGGGCCTACGCCGGGCAGCACGCGCAAGGCGCTGATCAGTTGGTCAAGACTGGGCGGGTTTTTCATGGGGCATCCGGCGGGGTTCCGGCAAACAGGCAGCCGCCCCCGCGCACGATGAGCGCACGCGGGGGCGGCAGGCCAGGGCGGGGATCAGAACGGCAGTTTCAGGCCCGGCGGCAGGTTCAGACCGGCGGTGAAGCCGGACATTTTTTCTTGCGTGGTGCTTTCGACTTTGCGCACGGCGTCATTCACTGCGGCGGCGACCAGGTCTTCCAGCATTTCTTTGTCGTCCATCACGCTGTCGTCGATGCTGACGCGCTTGATGTCGTGTTGGCAGGTCATCACCACTTTGACCATGCCAGCCCCGGATTGGCCCTCGACCTCGATGGTCGCCAGCTGTTCCTGGGCTTTTTTCATGTTTTCCTGCATTTGTTGGGCTTGCTTCATCAGCCCGGCGATACCGCCTTTATTGAACATGGTGTGTCACTCCTGAACGGGTTGAATAGAGTCGGGGCGCAGGGTGGCGTCAAATTCGCGCACCAGGGCCGTCACGACCGGGTCTTGTTGCAGCCGCTCGCGCGCCGCCTCCAGGGCTTCGCCGCGCAGGCGCTGCTGCTGCATGAATGGGGTTTCGCCGCTGATCTCGCCCAGCGCCACGTCCAGCTGCACGGGGGCGCCCAGCGCCTCGCTCAGCGCTTGCGCCAGGAGCGCTTGCACCTCGGGCGTGGCGCTAAAGCGGAACTGCGGCGGCGCGCGCAGGCAGAACAGATTGCCGCGCACGCCGGTCAGCTCGGCGTTTTGCGCCAGCATGATTTCTTTGGCGCCCAGACGCTCGCGCAGGCCGGCAATCAGCTCGCCCCAATTGCCCGAGAACAAGGGCGCGGCGTCGGCGTCAGCAGGCGCGCTGACCGGGGCCGGCGCCGGGGCGACAGGCGCAACGGCAGGCGGCGGCGCTGCCGGCTCGGCGGCTTGGGCAAGCGGCGCGGGCGGTTCTGGCTGGCGCGGCGCCGGGGCGGATTCTTCCCACGGCGGGGTGTCCGCCGCCGCTGGCGGCGTCATCGGCGGCAGCGTTGGGGCCGGGCGGGGCTCAGGCATCGGCGCTGGTTCTGGCGCGGCGTTGGCCATCGCGGCGCCGGGGCGGTGCGGCAGGCTGCCTTCTGGCGGCGGCAGGTCTTCCCACGGCGGCGCTTCGCGCAGATAGGCGGGCTCGGGTTCCGGTTCGGCCGGGGCCGGCGGCGTTTCCGCACGGCGCGGCGCGGCTGGCGGTGGCGGCGCGCTGGCGCGCTCACCCTGGCCGCTGCGCTTGCTCAGCAGCTTGGCCAGCACCCCACGCGCGCCAGCGCTGTCCTGGCTGGCGGACGCCGGGGCGGATGCGGCCGGGCTGGCCGGGCTTGCGGGCGGCGCAGCGGCGGCGGGTTGTGCTGCCGGCGGGCTGCTGGGCGCGGCGCTGGGCGGCACGGCAGCCGCAGAAACCGGGGCCGGCGCGCTGGCGGGCAGATTGGCCGGGTGAAACGCCAGCATGCGCAGCAGCGCCATATTAAAGCCGGCGTGTTCGTCCGGGGCCAGCGCCAGGTCGCGGCGGCCGGTGATGGCGATTTGGTAATACAGCTGCACATCGCTGGGCGGCAGCACGCCGGCCAGGGCCAGAATGGCGTCGCGCTCGGGCTCGTCGGCGGCCAGCGCCGCCGGCACGGTTTGCGCCAGGGTGATCTGATACAGCAGCTGGGCCATTTCGTGCAGCGCTGAGTCAAAACCAATGCTGCGCGCGGCCAGTTGCTCGGCCTCGGTCATCAGCGCCGCGCCGTCGCCGTCGGCCAGCGCCGCCAGCAGGGTGAACAGATAACGGCGATCCACCGCGCCCAGCATGGCGCGCACGCCTTCTTCGCGCACTTCGCCAATGCCGTAGGCAATGGCCTGATCCAGCAGCGACAGCGCATCGCGCATCGAGCCAGACGCCGCGCGGCCCAGCAGGGTGAGCGCGGCCGGCTCGTAGCTGACTTGTTCGGTATCCAGCACATGCGCCAGATGCGCCGCCACCTGCTGCGGGGTCATATTGCGCAGCGAGAATTGCAAACAGCGCGACAGCACGGTGACCGGCACTTTTTGCGGGTCGGTGGTGGCCAGAATGAATTTGACGTGGGCGGGCGGTTCTTCCAGCGTTTTCAGCATGGCGTTGAACGCCGACTTGGACAGCATGTGCACTTCATCGATGATGTACACCTTGAAGCGGCCCACGCTGGGCGCGTACTGGGCGTTGTCCAGCACTTCGCGGATATTGTCGATGCCGGTGTTGCTGGCGGCGTCGATTTCCAGCAAGTCCACAAACCGGCCGGCGTCAATCTGCCGACAGGCGGCGCACACGCCGCACGGCTCGGCGCCCACGCCGGTTTCGCAGTTCAGGCTTTTGGCCAGAATGCGGGCAATGGTGGTTTTGCCCACGCCGCGCGTGCCGGTCAGCAGGTAGGCGTGATGCAGGCGTTGTTCGATCAACGCATTGGACAGGGCGCGCACCACATGCTCCTGGCCGACCAGATCGGCAAAACGCTTGGGGCGCCACTTGCGGGCAAGAACTTGATAGGTCATGGGCGCGGATTCTACCCGATTTGCCGGCCGGCCGGCAGTTGGCGCGCGCAGCCAGCAGGGGCCGCTGGCCGGCACGAGGGCCTGGCATGACCGACAAAACCCGGCCTGGCGGCCCGAGGCGGCCGCATCAATACCAACCGCATGGACAGACGCCACACGCCAGAAGGGTTTTGTTAGCCCCTCTAAGCGGCTACAATCCGGGGGTTTGCATTTCTTCTGTTCATCATGGCCCACACCGCGCCTGCCCCGGCTTCATTTGAAGAAGCCGTCTCCCGTCTGGAAACCCTGATCCGCGACATGGAAAGCGGCCAACTGCCGCTGGAAGCCTCGCTGGCCGCCTATCAACAAGGCAGCGAGCTGATCCGCTTTTGCCAGGCGCGGCTGGCGCAGGCCGAGCAACAGCTCAGCGTGCTGGAAAACGGCGAACTCAAACCGCTGACCCTGGAGGGCGCAGATGTCTGACGCGGCGTTTTTGGGCTGGATGACCGCCATCCAGCAAGAGATGGAAACCACGCTGGACGCGCTGCTGCCGTCTGCCGACCACGAGCCGCGCGCGCTGAACCAGGCGATGCGCTACGCCACGCTGGGCGGCGGCAAGCGCGTGCGCGCGCTGCTCACCTACGCCGCTGGCGAGCTGGGCCAGGCCCCGGCCGGCGCGCTGGCGCGCGCGGCGGCGGCGGTGGAGATGATTCACGCCTATTCGCTGGTGCACGACGACCTGCCGTGCATGGACGACGACGTGCTGCGTCGCGGCAAGGCCACCTGCCATGTGGCGTTTGACGAAGCCACCGCGCTGTTGGCCGGCGACGCGCTGCAAACCCAGGCCTTTGCCGTGCTGGCCGCGCCCGAGCTGGGCGTGGAGCCGGCCCGCCAGCTGGACATGCTGCGCCTGCTGGCGCACGCCTCGGGCCCCTTGGGCATGGCCGGCGGCCAGGCGATTGATCTGGCCTCGGTGGGCCAGGCGCTGAACCTGCCGCAGCTGGAATTCATGCACGCGCTGAAAACCGGCGCGCTGATCCGCGCCTCGGTGCTGCTGGGCGCGCTGGCGGGCGAGGCGCTGCCGGCCGAGCAGATGGGCCGGCTGGATCATTTTTCTCGGGTGATCGGCCTGGCCTTCCAGGTGGTGGACGATGTGCTGGACTGCGAAGCCGACAGCGCCACGCTGGGCAAAACCGCCGGCAAAGACGCCGCCCACGACAAGCCCACCTATGTCAGCCTGCTGGGCCTGGCCGAGGCGCGGCGCATGGCGCGCGAGCTGCGCGACCAGGCGTTTGCCGCGCTGGAGCCATTTGGCGCCCGCGCGGAACGCTTGCGCGCGCTGGCTGACTATATCGTTGTCCGTTCGTTCTGATTTGGGTTTCCGCATGACCTCTGCCGCACGCTATCCCCTGCTCGACACCATTGACCTGCCTTCTGACCTGCGCCGGCTGGAGCGCCGCCAGCTGCCGCAACTGGCGCGCGAGCTGCGCGAGTTTCTGGTGGAGTCGGTCAGCCAGACCGGCGGCCACTTTGCCTCCAACCTGGGCTGCATCGAGCTGACCGTGGCGCTGCACTATGTGTTCGACACCCCGCACGACCGCCTGGTGTGGGACGTGGGCCACCAGACTTATCCGCACAAAATCCTCACCGGCCGGCGCGCGCGCATGAACACCATGCGCATGAAAGACGGCCTGGCCGGCTTTCCCAAGCGGGAAGAGTCTGAATACGACACCTTTGGCGTCGGCCATTCGTCCACCTCGATTGGCGCCGCGCTGGGCATGGCCGCCGCCGCCCGCGCACAAGGCCAGGCGCGCAAGGTGGTGGCGGTGATTGGCGATGGCGCGATGACCGCCGGCATGGCCTTCGAGGCGCTGAACAACGCCGGGGCGATGGACACCGACCTGCTGGTGATCCTCAACGACAACGATATGTCGATTTCGCCCAATGTTGGCGCGCTCAACCACTATCTGACCAAGCTGATGTCCGGGCGCTTTTACGCCGCAGTGAAAGAAGGCTCCAGCAAGGTGCTGGGCATGGCCCCGCCGGTGCATGCGCTGGTCAAACGCGCGGAAGAACACGTCAAGGGCATGATTACCCCCGGCGCGTTGTTTGAAGAATTTGGCTTTAACTATCTTGGCCCGATCGACGGCCACGACCTGGACACCCTGGTGGAAACCCTGGGCAATGTGCGCAAGCTCAAGGGCCCGCAGTTTCTGCACGTGGTCACCAAAAAAGGCCAGGGCTACAAGCTGGCGGAAAAAGACCCGATTGCCTACCACGGCGTGTCGCGCTTCAGCCCGGAAAACGGCCTGGCCGGCGGCAAGGGCGGCGGCAAGCCCAGCTACACCCAGGTGTTTGGCGACTGGCTGTGCGATATGGCCAAGCAGGATCGCCGGCTGGTGGGCATCACCCCGGCCATGCGCGAAGGCTCGGGCATGGTGCGTTTTGCCAACGAGCACGCCGACCGCTATTTTGACGTGGGCATCGCCGAGCAGCACGCCGTCACCTTTGCCGCTGGCCTGGCCTGTGAAGGCATCAAGCCGGTGGTGGCGATTTACTCCACCTTTTTGCAACGCGCCTACGACCAGCTGATTCACGACGTGGCGCTGCAAAACCTGCCGGTGGTGTTCGCCATCGACCGCGCCGGCCTGGTCGGCGCCGACGGCCCCACCCACGCTGGCGCGTTTGATCTGTCCTTTTTGCGCTGCATCCCCAATATGGTGGTGATGGCGCCGTCCGACGAAAACGAATGCCGGCAAATGCTGTACACCGCCTTCACCCTGGACGCGCCTACGGCAGTGCGCTACCCGCGCGGCACGGGGCCCGGCGCGCATATCCAGCAGGACATGAGCGCGCTGCCGGTTGGCCAGGGCCATATCCGCCGTCAGGGCGATGGCGGCGTGGCGTTTCTCGCCTTTGGCAGCATGGTCACCCCGGCGATGGCCGCCGCCGAGGCGCTGAACGCCACGGTGGCTGATATGCGCTTTGTCAAACCGCTGGACGAAGCGCTGGTGCGCCAGCTGGCCGCCAGCCATCGCCTGTTGGTCACCGTGGAAGAAAACGTCATCCAGGGCGGCGCCGGCAGCGCGGTGCTGGAAGCGCTGGCCGCCGCCGGGCTGGACACCCCCTGTCTGACCCTGGGCCTGCCCGACAGCTACGTCGAACACGGCGACCCGGCCTTGTTGCTGGCCGAGTGCGGGCTGGACGCCGCCGGGCTGGAGGCCAGCGTGCGGGCGCGGCTGGCAGACAGCGAAGCCTGACCTCTTTCTGACAGACCCGCCACCCATCGGCGGCCGCTGCCAACATGCAGCGGCCGCCGTTTTGACTTTAAGAGCGACTCACAAAACCCCGCGCCGCGCACCTGGCCAGGTGCGCGGCCGCAGACAGTTACAAGGCCGCGCAACAACGCCAGGAGGGTTTTGTCAGCCACTCAGGCAGGGCGGCGCAGCGCCGAAGGGCCAATATCCGCCAGCGTGGCGCAGCCGCACAGCGCCATGGTGACCTCCAGCTCTTCGCGCAGTGTGCGCAGCGCGTGCGCCACGCCCAGCGCGCCAGCGGCGGCCAGCGCATGCAGATAAGCACGCCCCAGCAACACCGCGCGCGCGCCCAGCGCCAGCGCCTTGAACACATCGCCGCCGCGCAGCACACCGCCATCCAGCAAGACTTCGCCCTCGCCGGCCAACGCCTCCACCACTGCCGCCAGCACATCCAGACTGGCCGGCAGGGTGTCCAGCGTGCGCCCGCCATGGTTGGACACCACCACCCCCGCCGCGCCAGCGCGCACCGCGCGACGGGCATCGTCCGGGTGCAGCACGCCCTTCACCAGCACCGGCAGGCGGGTGTGCGCCAGCAGCCAATCCAGATCGGCCCAGCTCAGCCCCTGCACGCCACACTGGGCAAACACGCCGTCGGCCACCGGCGCTGACGGATAGCCGGCCAGATTGGCGGCGCTCACCTGCGCCGGCAGGGCAAAGCCGGCGCGGTGTTCGCGGCAGCGAATGCCGGCCAGCGGCGCATCCACCGTCACCACCAGCACCCGATAACCGGCCGCCTCGGCGCGCTGCACCAAATCCAGCGTGTGCGCACGCTCGGCCTGGGCGTACAGCTGAAACCACAGCGGGGTTTCTGCGTGCTGGGCCAGGGTTTCCAGCGGAATCGACGACAAGGTGCTGACCACCATTGGGGTATCCATCGCCGCTGCGCCCAGCATGCTGGCCAGCTCGCCGTCCGGGTGAAACAGGCGCTGATACGCCACCGGGGCCAATAGAATGGGGTGGGCCAATGGCTGGCCGCACACGGTCAGCGCGGTATGGCCGGCGGAGACATCATTCAGCACGCGCGGCCACAGCTGCCAGCGCTCGAAGGCGCGGCGGTTGTCGGCGGCGGTCAGCTCGTCGCCGGCCCCGCCGCTTAAATACGCCCAGGCATTGGCGTCCAGCCGCTCGCGGGCATAGCGTTCGTAGTCGGCCACGCAGGCAATCTCGCGCGGAATATGGGTGAGTGGCGCCAAAGGCGCGCGGGGAGTGTGCAGCATGGTATTGGCTTGCCCATTATTGAGAATAACGCTCATTATCTATGTGATGGATCGTCAGAACAACCGTGCTTGCGCATTTGCCTGGCTCTGCACTAACATACCCCTATAGGGTATAAGAAAGCCACGCCATGACGCCCCCCATCCTCACCTTGCCAATCGCCGGCATGACCTGCGCCGCCTGCGCGGTTCGGCTGGAAAAAGTGCTCAAGCGCCTGCCGGATGTAGACGCCGAGGTCAACTTTGCCACCGCCAGCGCGCGGCTCACCTCACGCACGGCCCAGCCGCCCGACCTTGCCGCCGCCATGGCGGCGGTGGCGCGCGCCGGTTTTCAGGTGCCGCTCAGCCGCCAGCGGCTGACGCTGGAGGGCATGACTTGCGTCGCCTGCGCTCAGCGCATCGAAAAAGTGCTCAATCGTCTGCCTGGCGTGCACGCCAGCGTCAACTTCGCCACCGCCAGCGCCGAGGTGGATTACCCGGCCGGCGTGGTCAGCAGCGCACAGTTGCTGGACGCGGTGCGCCGCGCCGGTTATCAGGCGCAGCTGCCGCGCGCCGACACCCCCGTCACATCTGCCGGCGAGCAAGACCACACCGGCCGCTGGCTGCTGGCGTCCACCCTGCTGGCGCTGCCGTTTGTGGCGGAAATGCTGGCCATGCTCGCCGGCCGCCATGGTCTGTTGCCGGTGGCCTGGCAGTGGGCGCTGGCCACGCCTGTGCAATTTTTGGTGGGCTGGCGCTTTTATCGCGGCGCCTGGCTCAGCCTGCGCGGCGGCGGCGCCAATATGGATGTGCTGGTGGCGCTGGGCACCAGCATGGCCTATCTGCTGAGCGTGTGGACGGCGCTGACCGCGCCGCATCATGGCCATGTGTACTTTGAAGCCAGCGTGTCGGTGATCACCCTGGTGCTGCTGGGCAAGTGGCTGGAACAGCGCGCGCGCCGGCAAACCGCCGGGGCCATCGAAGCCCTGCTCAAGCTGGCGCCGACCACGGCACGGGTGGAGCGCGACGGCGCGGTGCAGGATGTGCCGGTGGCCGAGGTGCGCGTGGGCGAGGTGGTGTGGGTGCGCGAAGGCGAAAGCGCGCCCGTGGACGGCGTGGTGATCGACGGCCAGGGCAGCGTGGACGAAAGCCTGCTGACCGGCGAAAGCGCCCCGGTCAGCAAGGGCGTGGACAGCCCGGTGTACGCCGCCACCCGCAATCTGCAAGGCGTGCTGCGCCTGCGCGCCACTGGCGTGGGCGCCGACACCCAACTGGCCGCCATCATCCGCCAGGTGGGCGAGGCGCAAGGCTCGAAAGCGCCGATCCAGCGGCTGGCGGACGTGATTTCCGGGTATTTTGTGCCGGCGGTGCTGGCCATTGCCGTGGCCACCCTGCTGGCGGTGGGGGCCAGCAGCGGCGACTGGGAACGCGCCATCATGCAGGCGGTGGCGGTGCTGGTGATTGCCTGCCCGTGCGCGCTGGGCCTGGCCACCCCGGCGGCGGTGATGGTGGGCGTCGGCCTGGGCGCCCGCCATGGCGTGCTGTTTCGCCACGCCACCGCGCTGGAGCACGCTGGCCGGCTGACCGTGCTGGCGGTGGACAAAACCGGCACGCTCACCGAAGGCCGCCCGCAGCTGACCGAAGTCATCGCCCTGGCCGCCGACAACCGCGAACAGGCGCTGGCGCTGGCCGCCAGCCTGGAAGCCGGCAGCGAACACCCGCTGGCCGCCGCCATCCTGCGCGCCGCCCAAGACGCCCAGCTGGGTTTGCAGCCCGTCGAGGCATTCAGCGTCAGCGTCGGCCAGGGTGTATCCGGGGTGATCAACGGTCGCGCGCTGCGACTGGGCGTGCCTGCCTGGGTCAGCCCAACCCTGGCCGAACACCCGCAGGTCACCCGGCTGACCGAGGCCGGCCACACCGTGGCGGCGCTGGCGGATGAAACCCAGGTCCTGGCGCTGCTGGCGCTATCCGACGCCATCCGCCCGTCCGCCGCGCCCACCATCGCCCGGCTGCGCGCCATGGGCGTGGAAGTGCATATGCTGACCGGCGACAACCCAGCCGCCGCTGCGCGGGTGGCCAAGGCGCTGGATATTCGCTGCTGGCAGGCCGGCGTGCGCCCGGACGGCAAGGCGCGGGCGATTGCCGAACTGCAAGCGCGCGGCGAGCGGGTGGGCATGGCCGGCGACGGCGTCAACGACGCCCCGGCGCTGGCGCAGGCCGACGTCAGCCTGGCCATGGGCGGCGGCAGTCATGTGGCGATTGAAACCGCCGACATCACCCTGATGCACGGCGATCTGCTGGCCGCCGCCGATGCGATTGATTTATCGCGCCGCACCCTGGCCAAAATTCGCCAGAACCTGTTTTTTGCCTTTATTTACAATATCCTGGGCATTCCGCTGGCAGCACTGGGCGGGCTGAACCCGGTGATTGCCGGCGCGGCCATGGCGATGAGCTCAGTGTCGGTGGTGAGCAATGCCTTGTTGCTGCGCCGCTGGCGGCCAGGGCGCTGAGCAACACTGAGCGCGACACAGATTTTTTCACCCACAGGAGCAACACAATGGAAACCCTCACCCTCAATATCGACGGCATGACCTGCATGGGCTGCGTGGCCAATATCACCCGCGTGCTGACCGCCCTGCCCGGCGTGGACAGCGCGGTGGTCAACAAAGACGCCGCCAACGCCGTGATCACCTTCAACCCGGCCCAGCAAAGCGCCGCCACGCTGAGCCAGGCCATCGAAGACGCCGGGTTTGACGTCCGTGGCTGAGTGCTGCCACAGCGAAGACAGCGCGCCGGGCAGCGACAAGCGGGTGGTGCAGCCAGACAAATCCGCCCTGCTGGCGCGGCTGGCGCGCATTGAAGGCCAGGTGCGCGGCGTGGCGCGCATGGTGGAAGAAGACCGCTACTGTGTGGACATCCTCACCCAGCTGGCCGCCGCCCGCGCCGCGCTGAACGGCGTGGCCATGCAGTTGCTCACCCACCACGCCCACGGCTGCGTGCAACAGGCCATCCAGAGCGGCGAAGGCGAGGCGGCGCTGGACGAGCTGATGGCCACGGTCAAAAAACTGCTGTAAGCGGACAGCCGTTTTTTGACCGGTCTCCGCTTTCCCGAGACATACGCCCTCGCTATGATCTTTGTATTTTCGGACGAAAATCATGACAATGGGCTCGGCGCTGACGTGGTGGCTGGCTGCCCTGCTGGTGGCCATGCTGGAGGTTTCCAGTGGCTCGTTTTACCTGCTGGCGGTGGCACTGGGGCTGGCCAGCGTCGGACTGGGACTGTTTCTGGGCCTGGGCTTGCCGCTGGCCCTGTCTGGCGGCAGCGGGCACATCGTGCCCCGCATGGTGGATGATGACACTGGGCAAGAGGTGCAACTGGCCTGGCTAGGCGTGTGACCGCAGACAGTACAAGTCGTACGGCAAGATCGAGCAACCACGCCAGGAGGGTTTTGTGCGCGGCGCTTATCTGGCTGGCTTCATCATCGCCGCGCCGCCGGTGTACACTGGCGCATTCTGTATCCGGCCATCTCCCTGGCCGGCCTCGTGCCATTGTCGGGAATCCTGTTCATGTCCACAGCCCATTACGTCGAACGCCGCCGCCGCCTGATGGCCGAGCTGGGCGCTGGCGTTGTCATTTTGCCTACCGCCGCGCACGCTGTGCGCAATGCCGACACCCACTATCCCTATCGCGCCGACAGCAGTTTTTATTACCTCACCGGCTTTGACGAGCCGGAAGCCGTGCTGGTGCTGCTGCCGGCGGAAGGGCAGTCCATCCTGTTCTGCCGGGAAAAAGACCTGGAGCGGGAAATCTGGGACGGTTTTCGCCACGGCCCGGACGGCGCGCGCGAGCGCTTTGCCTTTGACCAGGCCTACCCGCTCAGCGAACTGGATGCGCATCTGCCCAAATGGCTGGGCAACCAGCCCACCGTGCACTACACCCTGGGCCGCGACAGCGGCTGGGATCGCCGGGTATTGGGCTGGCTGGACGCCGTGCGCGGCATGGCGCGCAGCGGCGTCACCACGCCGCCGGCCATTCACGATGTGTCGCTGGCGATTGCCGAGATGCGCCTGTTCAAAGACGCCCACGAAATCCAGCTGCTGCGCCGCGCCGGTGAAATCTCCGCCGAGGCGCATGTGCGCGCCATGCGCGCCTGCCAGCCTGGCCTGTATGAATACCAGGTAGAGGCCGACATCCTGCACACCTTTGTCCGCCACGGCGCGCGCAGCCCCGCCTACGAAAGCATCGTCGCTGGCGGCGCCAATGCCTGCGTGCTGCACTATGTGGGCAACCGCGATGTGCTGCGCGATGGCGACTTGCTGTTGATCGACGCTGGTTGCGAATACCAGGGCTACGCTGGCGACATTACCCGCACCTTTCCGGTGAACGGCCGCTTCAGCGGCGAACAGCGCGCGGTGTACGAGGTGGTGCTGGCCGCGCAGTTGGCGGCAATTGCCGCCATCCGCCCCGGCGTGGCCTGGAATGTGCCCAACGACGCCGCCTTAAGCGTGCTGGTGCAAGGGCTGATCGACCTGGGCCTGCTGCACGGCACGGTGGACGGCAATATCGAATCAGAAGCCTACCGGCAGTTTTACATGCACCGCATCGGCCACTGGCTGGGCCTGGACGTGCACGACGTTGGCCGCTACAAGCTGGACGGCCAATGGCGCGATTTGCAAGCCGGCATGGTCACCACCGTCGAGCCGGGGCTGTATCTGCGCGCGGCGGCCAATGTGCCCGAGCGCTTTGCCGGCATTGGCATCCGCATTGAAGACGATGTGCTGGTGAGCGCCGAGGGCGGCGTGGTGCTGACCGACGGCGCGCCCAAGACGGTGGCCGATATCGAAGCGCTGATGGCCGAGGCGCGCGCATGAAGCTGCCCGAACACAGCGAACTGATCGTGGTGGGCGGCGGCCCGGTGGGCGCCACCCTGGCCTTGCTGGCGGCGCGCGCCGGCCGGCAAGTCACCCTGCTGGAAGCGCGCGCCCACGACGCCGGCCGCCGCGACGACCCGCGCGTGCTGGCGCTGTCGCACGCCAGCCAGCAAGCGCTGCTGGCCGCTGGCGGCTGGCCGGACAGCCTGGCCGCCACCGCCATCGACACCGTGCACATCAGCCAGCAAGGCAGCTTTGGCCGCACGCTGATTCAGCGCGACGACCTCAAGCTGCCGCATCTGGGCTACACCGTGTCTTACCCGGATTTGAACCAGGCGCTGGACGCCGCGCTGGCGGCCTCGTCGGTGCGGGTGATTCACGGCGCAGAAGTCCAGGGGCTGCATTCCTTGTCGGCCTATGCGCAAGTGCGCTTTGCCCACCAGGGCCACACCCGGCAGATGACCGGCCGGCTGGTGGCGCTGGCCGAAGGCGGCGCGCTGGCCGCCCAGCTGCCCGGCATGCGCCGCCACGAGCATGACTACCAGCAATCGGCGCTGATCTGCCAGGTGGACGTGAGCGTGCCGCATCAGGGCATGGCGTTTGAGCGCTTTGCCGTGGATGGCCCGCTGGCGCTGTTGCCCTGCGGCGACGCCATGATGCTGGTGTGGACGCGGCAAGGCGCCGCCGCCGAGGCGCTGACCGCCTGCGACGACGCCGATTTTATCGCCCAGTTGCAGGCCGCCATCGGCGACCGGCTGGGCGCCATCACCGGGGTGGGCGCCCGCGCCTGCGTGCCGCTGCGGCTGAAATTTGCCCTGCGCACGGTCAGCGGCCGGGTGGCGCTGGTGGGCAACGCCGCGCAAACCATGCACCCGGTGGCGGCGCAAGGGCTGAACCTGGGCCTGCGCGACGCCGTCGGCCTGGTGGACAGCCTGGCCGGCGCGCGCGACATCGGCGAGGCGGCGGTGCTGGCCGGCTTTGCCCGCCAACGCCAGCTGGATCGCCGCGCCGTCACCGGCTTTACCCACAGCCTGATTCAGCTGTTTGACCGCCACGACCCTCTGCTGAACGCCGCGCGCGGACTAGGGCTCACCCTGCTGGACAATATCGCCCCGCTGCGCCGCGCCTTTGCTGGCCATCTGGTGTTTGGTGTGGGCGGCTGACTCACCTGTGTTTTGTCAGCCGCGCTTACTGCGGCATCAGGGCCAGTTGCTCTATCTCGCGCAAGGTGACAGCGCACTGGCTGAGCGCCCGTGCCTTGTGCAGCCAGCGCCCGGCCTGGGCATGCTGGCCCTGTTCGCCGCGCAGACGCGCAGCATTCACGCACAGTAGCGCCTGAAACTCGGCCGGCCAATGTCCGGCCAGCGGGTGGTGCAGCAGCTCGGCCAGCACGGCGCGCGCCGAGGCGCTGTGGCGGGGGGTGGCAGGGGATGGGGTAACATGGCTGCTCATGATGCGCTCCTTGGCAACGGGCTGATTTCAGTCACGCACCGATGTTCACGGCTCACCAAACTCAGCGCGGCCAGCAGGGTGAGCAAGCCAGTGTGGCCAGGTCACCCAATCACGCCAATGGGGTTTGATCAGCGGCGCTCAGCACCGGCCGGGGGAATGGCAGCCTAGCTTGCCGCGTGGCCCGGCCAGCTCACCACGGGCGTGCGACTAAACCACTTGGCACGGGCGTGAAATACTTTATTCACGGCGTGAATCCGTGGCGCACAGATGCCGCGTTTCGCGCCGCCAAACCCCGCCCTGGTCGCATGCGGCTGGCAAGTTGGCCCGCACTGCGCGACACTGCCGCCCAGATAGATGCTGCTGGAGAAGCGCTCGATGCCCATTACGCCCCCCTTGTCCGAACTGTGGCGAGCCATGCCGCCAGTCATCGCCACCCACGCCCTGGCTGCAGGCTACAGCCTGCTGTGCGGCCTGTGGCTGCTGGCGCGCCGTCGTCGGGGCGATGGCCTGCATCGCGGGCTGGGCGTCAGCTGGATGCTGGCCATGGCCGTCACGGCGCTGGGTTCGTTCTGGATTCAGAGCCAGGGCCATTTGTCGTGGATTCATCTGCTATCTCTGTTGACGCTGATCGGCCTGGGGCAAAACCTGTACGCGCTGCGCCATGGCCGGCGGCGCATGCACTACAAGGCGGTGCGCGGCATGATGATCGGCTTGGGTGTGGCGTTTGTGTTTACCCTGTCGCCAGACAGGATTCTGGGGCACTGGCTATGGGCACAATGGTAAAACCCGCGCGCGCCGTGCCAGATATCGCGCTGCTGCCGCTGCGTGAGCTGGTGCTCAGCCTATTGCTGCTGAATACCCTGATTGCCACATTGCTGACGCTGATTTTGCCGCTGTCCACCTTTTGGGTGAACATGGTGTACAGCCACCTGATTGGCGCCTGCATCTGCACGTTGACCGAAGTGGGCCAGCGTCTGCTGTGGACGCGCTGCGGCTGGCCCACGCCATGGCGCTTTGGCCTGTTATTGCTGGGCAGTACCGTGCTGGGCGCCAGCCTGGGCGCCACCTTGGCCGGTTGGGTGACGCATTTTTCGCTGCATGAAGGCCCGATAGGCGATTTGCTCAGCAATGTGCTGGCCGTGCTCGGGATTTCCATGCTGGCCAGCCTGACACTATCAGCCTGGCTGTGGCAGCGCGGCCGGCTGGCCGAAGCCCGGCTGGACGCCGAAACCGCCCTGCGCGGGCAAACCCTGGCCGAGCTGCGCGCGCTGCAAGCCCAGGTCGAGCCGCATTTTTTGTTCAATACCCTGGCGCATCTGGATGCGCTGCTGCAAAACGACACCCTGGACGAGGCGCAAGACTTGCTGGATTACTTTACCCGCTATTTGCGCGGCACCTTGTCCACCACCAGCCAGGAGGCCAGCCCGCTGGCCGATGAGCTGGCGCGCATCGAACCCTGGCTGCGGATCTTGTCCATCCGCTTTGGCCAGCGCCTGCGCTGGCGCATTGACGCCAGCGAGCAGGCCGCGCACTGCCTGCTGCCGCCGATGCTGCTGCAACCGCTGGCAGAAAACGCCATTCGCCACGGCATCGAGCCCGCCGTGGGCGGCGGCGTGCTGCATATCGACGCCCAGGTGCACGACGGTGCGCTGTGCGTGTGCGTGCGCGACGACGGCGTGGGGCTGGAAGCCGCGCACGCCCGGCCTGGCGCAGGCAGCGGCCTGGCCAATATCCGCGCCCGCTTGGCCGCGCTGTATGGCGACGCCGCCAGCCTCACCCTCACCCCACTGGCGCCACACGGCGTAGAAGCCCGGCTGTGTCTGCCGGCTCAGCAAGCGGACACGCGCGCATGAGCCGGCCTGAAGCGGGTCGCCCGCGTTTTTTTCCGCTGCGAGAGCTGCTGCTGGGCTGTATCCTCACCAATATTGTCCTGGCGCTGATCTTTACCCCGATGTCGGTCACCACCCTGTGGCAAAACCTGGTGTACAACCACACCATCAGCGGCAGCATCCTGCTGCTGGAAGAACTGGTGCGCCGACGTTTTTGGGGCCAGAGCTGGCCGCCGCGCCACTGGATGGCGCTGCTGATGCTGGTGGCCGTGCCGCTGGGCGGCGCCATCGGTCTGGCGCTGGGCAGCTGGCTGACCGACACCTCGCCCATGGACGGCCCGCTGCCGCTGAGCGCCGCCGCCAATCTGTGGATTGTGCTCACCATCACCCTGGCCGCCAGCGGCGTGCTGCTGGGCGGGCTATGGCAACGCAGCCGCCTGCTGGAAGCGCGCGCCAGCGCCCAGGCGGCGCAGCGCGGGCAAACCCTGGCCGAGCTGCACGCGCTGCAAGCCCAGGTAGAGCCGCATTTTTTGTTCAACACCCTCGCCCACCTGGATGCGCTGATCAGCCAGCCCACCCGCCACGAGGCGCGCGCCCTGCTCAGCCACCTGACCGACTATCTGCACCGCACCCAACCCACCGCCCGCCCGGCCGCCAGCCAGCTGAGCGACGAACTGGCGCGCATCGAACCCTGGCTGCACATCCTGGCCATCCGCTTTGGCGCACGCCTGCGCTGGCGCATCCACGCCAGCCAGCAAGCCGCCAGCTGCCAGTTGCCGCCGATGCTGCTGCAACCGCTGGTGGAAAACGCCATCCGCCACGGCATCGAACCTGCCGTGCAAGGCGGCGAGCTGAGTATTTATGCTGATTTATACGACAGCGCGCTGCATATCCGCGTTTGCGACAACGGCGTGGGCCTGAACGCCCCCAACGCCCGCCCTGGCGCTGGCAGCGGCCTGGCCAATATCCGCGCCCGGCTGGCCGCACTGTATGGCCACGCCGCCAGCCTCACCCTCACCCCGCTTGCGCCGCATGGCGTAGAAGCCCGCCTGATTCTGCCCGCCCACTATGCCGACCACACCCCGCTATCTGATCGTTGACGACGAACCCCGCCTGGCCGAACGCCTGGCGCAACGCCTGGCCGTGGCCTGGCCGCAGGCCGAGTGCCTGGGGCTGTGGCACGATGGTCTTTCCGCCCGCGAAGCCATCGCCAGCCAGCGCCCGGACGTGGCTTTTCTGGATATCCGCATGCCCGGCATGGACGGCCTGCTGCTGGCCCAACACCAACTGGGCCAGGCCGACGCCCCGCTGATTGTGTTTGTCACCGCCTATCAAGAACACGCGCTGGAAGCCTTTGGCGTGGCGGCGGTGGACTATCTGTGCAAACCGGTAGACCCCCTGCGCCTGGCCGCCACCGTGCAGCGCCTGCAAGGCCTGCTGGCCGCGCGCACCGCCAGCGCCCCTGGCATCAGTGCCAACCCCGACGGCGGCAACGGGCCGCTGCGCTATCTGCGCGCCGGCCAGGGCGACACCGTGCATCTGGTGCCAGTCGAGCAGGTGATGTACCTGGAAGCCGCAGACAAATACGTGCGCGCCGTCACCGAACACACCGAACACTGGCTGCGCAGCTCGCTGAAAACCCTGGCCAGCCAGCTGGACAGCGACGACTTCTGGCCGATTCACCGCAGCCTGCTGGTGAATGTGCGCTACGTAGACGCCGCCCACCGCGACGAACGCGGCAAATGGCAACTCAGCCTGCGCGGCCGCAGCGAACGCCTGCCAGTGGCGGCGCAGTATGTGCACCTGTTCCGCCAGGGCTGAGGCCCCACAATCACGGCTGGCTGTGCCACAATACCCGTCTTGCATGCCCAGACCCCGCGCCGCCCATGAGCCAGGTTTTTATTTCGTATCGACACAGCCCGCACGGCCACAGCGACCGTGTGAAGAATTTGATGCACACCCTGCGCCAAGCAGGGGTGAATATTCTGTGTGATCAACAACTGACTGGCGGGCCTGACGAAGGCTGGACCATGTGGTCTCAGCAGCAGGTAGAACGCGCCGACAAGGTGTTGATCGCCTGCACCGCCGGCTGGGCCGAGTGTTATGAAGCCAATCAACCATTACCCGCTGGGCTGGGCAGCGTGGCCGAAGCGCGCATCATTCGCCGGGAACTGGCGAATAACAGCTTTATCAACCCAAAATACCGCATTGTGCTACTGGCCCCGGAAGACACCGGCAGCATTCCCACTGGCTTGCAAGACTATCACCACTTTCGCTGGTATGACGCCCACGACCAGGCCCAACTGCTGGCCTGGCTCAAGCCCAGCCCCGCCACCGCCCACCCCTCCGCCATCTCCTGGCCAACACTGCACACCCCATTTGATCGTCGCATGGCCAACCGCGACGCCGAATTTCAGCTGTTCGAAGCCATGCTGCAAGGCCGCTCAGCCCAGCGCGCGCTGCTGATTCAAGGCGAAAGCGGGCGCGGCAAGAGCACGCTGGTCAAGGCTTTTGTCCGGCTGGCGCGTCAGCTGCGGCTGGGACATACCCTGATTGACTGCAAATACACGCTGTCACTTGGCAGCGCACTCAGCGCGCTGGAGCAGGATCTTGCCCACACCAGCAACCCACCGGCAGGGGAAACCCCGGAACAACACAGCCGCCGTGTGCTGGCCCAGCTGAAAGCCCTACCGCAACCGTATCTGCTCTTGCTGGACACCTTTGAACAAGCCTCGCCAGAACTCAGCCGCTGGCTGGAACACGATGTGCTGGCGCGCCTGCCCGACTACCCGGCGCTGCTGGTGGTGGTGTGTGGGCAAAAAGTGCCCCAGGCGCAAGACCAGTTTTGGCAGGACGATGCCCACACCGTGGTCTTGCAAGCGATCTCCAACCCCGAACCCTGGCATGCCTTCTGCAAGCATTCTCTACCTGCTGATTTTATTCAGACACTGGTAAGCTGTACCCGTGGCAACCCGGCGCTGATTGCCCCTGTGCTAAACAGCGCGCTGCAACAGGGGAGCCCAGCATGAGCCAGCCCAATCTCGACCACATCCTCGCCCAGCTCAAGGCCGCGCAAGGCAACCCGCAAGCGCTCACCCTCGCCACGCTGAACATTGTGCTGGAGGCGCGCGGCCCGCAGCTGCGCCCGCTGATCGAAGCCGCCGCCATCCCGCACTGGTTCGACCGCGACATCCTCACCGCCCTGCTGCCCGAGCAAGCCATCAGCGAAGAGACATTTACCGCGCTGACCGCCCTGCCGATGATCGAGCCTTTCCAGGGCAAGGGCTGGAATGTGCACGAATCCACCCGGCTGGCGCTGCGCCACTGGCTGGCCGCAGAACACCCCGAGCGCCTGCGCCAACTCTCCGCCCACGCCGCCGACCACTTTCACCCCCAGCCAGACGCCGAAGTAGAAACGCTCTACCACCGCCTGCTGGCCGACCCCGAGCACGCTGCCAGGCAAGTCGGTGACGCCTGCTACACCTTCCAAAAACACGGCCGCCAGACGGAACTCGACCGCCTGGGGCTGGTGCTGGCGGAACTGCTCACCCTGCCCCAGCTGCCCGCCGCTGCCGAAGCGCGCGCCTGCCTGCATGTGGTGGAAATTCGAGACGCTTATCTCACCACCGAAGAATGCCAAGGCCTGGCACAACGGGCGCTGAGCCTGTTTCAGACGCAGGAGGTAGCTGATGGCGAAGCGCATGCTTGGTGCGCTTTAGGTGACGCAGCGCTGGCTTTAGGGCAATTACGCGAGGCAGAGCAAGCCTACCAGCAAACCAAGCGCATTCTGCATGATCAGCTATTGGTCACACAGCCCGATTCACCACGCTGGATGCGTGACCTGGCTGTCGCCCATAGCCGACTGGGCGATGTGCGCATGGCGCAAGGCCAGCTCGACGCCGCCGCCCAGGCATTCAGCGAAGACCACGCTATTTTTGCCCGGCTGGTGGCGCTTGATCCGGTCAACACCAATTGGCCGCGTGAGTTGGCCGTCGCCCATGGCAAACTGGGCAATGTGCACATGGCGCAAGGCCAGCTGGACGCCGCCGCCCAGGCATTCAGCGAAGGTATGGCTATCTGCACCCGGCTGGTGGCGCTTGACCCCGCCAACACCGGCTGGCTGCGTGGCTTGGCCGTCGCCCATAGCCGGCTGGGCAATGTGCACATGGCGCAAGGCCAGTTGGATGCCGCCGCCCAGGCATTCAGCGAAAGCATGGCTATCTTCACCCGGCTGGTGGTGCTCGACCCCGCCAACACTGGCTGGCTGCGTGACTTGGCCGTTGCTCATGGCAAACTGGGCGATGTGCGCATGGCGCAAGGCCAGCTGGACGCCGCCGCCCAGGCATTCAG
>ERZ650300.402-NODE-402-length-25808-cov-6.613637_pt1 | contig 25808 bp, 24 predicted proteins | sample MGYA00376236_ERZ650300 | MGnify/ENA primary metagenome ERZ650300 (study PRJEB26733, sample SAMN07839303) | wastewater metagenome | biome: urban; feature: wastewater treatment plant; material: waste water | place: USA: North Carolina | collected 2016-04-28 ...
TTGCATCTTTATTTGCTTTTTCTGATGCTACAGAATCCGTTCCTTTAACTTTTCCCAATGATACAACTTCCTTATCTAAATTATAGTTACCAAAAACTAAATTTTTTACTTCTTTATCGGTAAAAATTCCAAAATTTGCTCTACTATCACCTAAAACTTGCGCTGAAAATGAATTTACAGTTAATAAAATTGATGCTACAACTAATATTTTTTTCATATATCCTCCTAAATGGCTTCATTTCTTTCATTATACCACATTTTTTTTCTATTATTCAAGTACCTTTTCTACTTGACTACCTTGACAAGAATTCCGTTCTTTTAACATTTTGTCAATTCTATTTAAAATAACTTTTTTGTTAGTACTCCACATTGGTCCAACCAATTTATTTCTTGGAGCATCGCCCGTTAATCTTTGAACCACAATATTTTTTGATAGAATTTCTAACTGGTCAACTACTATTTCTACATATTCTTCCTCTTCTAATAGTCTTAATTTCCCTTGCTTATAATAATTGTATAACGGAGTATCATTCAATACATGTAATAAATGTATTTTTATACCATCTATTCCTAGTTTATTTAATTCCTTTACAGTCTGCATCATATCTTCACGTGTTTCATTTGGCAAACCATTAATTATATGAGCACAAACTCTAATACCCCTCTTCTTTAGTCTATTAACGGCATCTTTGAAAACTTGAAAATTATGTCCTCTATTAATTAATTTCCCAGTCACGTCATTCGATGTTTGTAATCCAAGTTCTACCCACAAATATGTTCTTTTATTTAATTCTTCTAAGTAATCTAGAACATCATCAGGAATGCAATCTGGTCGTGTGCCAATCGACAACCCTACAATATTTTCAAAAGATAGTACTTCTTCATATTTTTCTTTCAAGTTTTCTAGTGGTGCATATGTATTTGTAAATGCCTGAAAATATGCGATGTATTTATTTATTTTAGGCCATTTTTTATGTATCATTTCCTTCTGTTTATAATATTGCTCCCGTAACGGATCCCCTTTTAACCCTCCTGAGAACTCGCCACTACCTTCTTTCGAGCAGTATATACAGCCACCAAAAGCTACTTTTCCATCAATATTTGGACATGTAAATGATCCATCCAGTGAAATTTTTCCAATTTTCTCATTAAATATTTCTTGTAAGTGTGTATTCCAAGTATTGTATCTTTTACCATTTATATTAATCATTTAGAAATTCTACTCCCATTTGTTTTCTAATTTCATCTGCTACTTTGATTACAGATAAAGAAAGTTCAAATGTATTGACTGGTGACTCTTTTAGTCCATCATTATATAATTTTATAAAATGCTCTAATTCATAAAACATCCCATTTTCTACTCTTCTATCTGTTAGATCTATTCTATTATTTTTAGTATTTCTATTAATTAAGCTTACTCTTTCTATGTCTGATATGTGCTCTATTATTATACTTCCATTTTCTCCTGCAATTTCACTTTCTAATTTAGAATCAGATATTTTCGAGAAATTAATAATTGCATCAAATCCATCATATTTAAGAATTGCTACACCTTGACCATCAACTCCTGATGACAATAATTCTCCACTTGCTATGATATCTCTTGGCATACCAAACAATGATATTGCTACAAATAAAGGGTATATCCCAATATCCATAAGTGCTCCAGATGAAAAGTCTGGATTAAATGCATTTTCTATAATCCCTTTTTTGTATGAATCATATTTTGATGAGTATTGACAGTAGTTAAAGAAAACTTTTCTGACTTCCCCAATTTTTGTAATTGTTTCTTTTATTGTTTTGTAGCTTGGTATATGTGTTGGCTTCATTGCTTCCATAAATAATATATTGTTTTCTTTCGCTGCATTCACTATTTTTAATGCTTCTTCATAGTTAGAAGCAACTGGTTTCTCCGATAAAACAGCTTTTCCATTTTCTAAAAAGAGAATACTTTGTTTCGCGTGTAATGAATTTGGTGTCGCTATATAAACTGCGTCAATCAAAGGGCTTTTAGCCATTTCTTCTAGATTTGTAAATATATACTTTATTTTATGCTTTTGTGAAAATTCTATTGCTTTTTCTTCTGTTCTCGAATATACCGCAACTAGTTCAAAATCAGGAATACTTTTCCCAGCATCAATGAGTTTTTCTGTTATCCAATTTGTACCAATAACTCCAAATTTCATATTATTCACCATCCATTATTAAGTATTTTATTTTCTTAATTATACCACAATATATATAGATATAATAATTTTTTTGAATTTTTTTGATTAATGTATTATAATCATTGTATATTAGTAATTTGGAGGGAAATATGAAAAAATTATGGGAAGGGCGTTTTACTAAAAATACAAATGCTCTATTAGAAAAATTTAACGCTTCAATTACATTTGATAAAAGAATGTATGCCGAAGATATAAAAGGGAGTATAGCTCACAGTAAGATGTTATCAAAGCAAGAAATTATATCTCAAGATGATCAGAGAAAAATTGAAAAGGGCCTAAATCAAATAAAATTAGAAATTGAAAATGGTACATTTATATTTAAAATTGAAGATGAAGATATACATATGTCTATTGAAAAAAGACTGACAGAAATTATAGGATCTACTGCTGGGAAATTACATACTGCAAGAAGCCGAAATGACCAAGTTGCACTTGATGTTAGAATGTATGTTCGTCATCAATCACTTGAAATAAAAGAACTTCTTATTAATATGGAAAATGTTTTATACACTTTATCAAAAAAATATAAGAATACAATAATTCCTGGGTATACTCATTTACAACGTGCTCAACCAATATTACTTGCACATCATTTATTGGCATACTTTCAGATGTTTAAAAGAGATATTAGTCGAATAGATGATTTCCTTGAGAGATCAGATGAAATGCCACTAGGGGCAGGTGCACTTGCAGGAACAACATTTGATCTAGATAGACATTATGTTGCGGGTCAATTAGGATTTTCAGCACCAACAGTTAATAGTCTTGATTCTGTTAGTGATAGAGATTTTATAATTGAATTAGCATCTATTATTTCTATTATTTCAATGCACTTATCAAGATTTTCAGAAGAAATAATCATATGGTGTACATCTGAATTCTCATTTATTAAACTTGATGATGCATTTGCTACAGGTTCCTCTATTATGCCACAAAAGAAAAATCCTGATATTGCTGAACTAGTAAGAGGTAAATCTGGACGTATATATGGAAATTTAATTGCTATACTAACAACAATGAAAGCACTTCCACTTGCTTATAACAAAGATATGCAAGAGGATAAAGAAGGAATTTTTGATTCTATAGATAATATAAAAATATGTATCGAAATTTTTTATGAAATGCTTTCTACTATGGATGTCAATGAAAAAGAAATATTAGAATCGATGAAAAAAGGATTCTTAAATGCTACAGATGTTGCGGATTATTTAGCAAAAAATGGAATGCCTTTTAGAGAAGCTCACAAAGTTGTTGGACAGATTGTATCTTATTGTGAACAGAAGAATATTGCAATTGATGATATGAAATTTGAAGAATATTTAGAATTTTCAAATATATTTAAAGAAGACGTGTTAGAAGCAATAACAATTGAAAACTGTGTAAATAATAGAAATTCTTATGGTGGGACATCAATTAAAAATGTACTTATGCAACTTGAATTAGCAGAAAAATTTCTAAGCGATTTTTAGAAAATACAATAGACTAAAAAAATAAGAGATATGACCGTCATAGGTTTTCTCTTATTTTTTATTAATCAGGATATTATGTGCTTTTAGTAATACATCTCTTTGTAATTTGTATGTCAATGTTTTCATAGTTTCTTTCAAATTACCCCATTTATATTCTGAAATTTCAATACCATCAACTTTAACATCTGTTGTTATTGCTTCAGCAAGGAAATAGATAACTTCTTTATAAATAAATCGTCTTGGGATGTACGAGATTACTTCTCTATATCCATCTAGAATATTAATAGAAATGAACGTCTCTTCTTTTACTTCTCTTATAGCAGTCTCTATTTCTGTTTCACTACCTTCAACATGACCTTTAGGGAATCCCCAATTCCCACCAGGAATCTTAACTATTAAATACTCAATTTCCTTATTCCCATTAATTCTATAGATAACTGCACCACATGACTTTTCGTACTCAATCTTATTATCATCAAGGTTATACTCTCTCATTAAATATTTTAGCATTGATAATTTCTTATTTTCTAATTTGTCATTCAAAATTTCATTGTACATCTTTTGTTTTATTTCCCCGATAGCTCTGTCATATATTTGGAAATTTTGTAAGTCGATTCCTGTTATATCCATTTGATTCATATGAATTGCAGCTCCACTATCAAAAATATCCTTAAATTTAGTTTCTAATTCGATATACTTTGTATAATCTGGCTTATCAGTTTTCGATTCTAAATCTGCTTTAAGGTGGTCAAAAAGTCTTTCTATATTTCTCTCACCCATCGTTGATATCATCTTCTTAATAGTTTTTACACTTGGTTCTTGATAAATAATCATATGTTTTGAAATGATTTCTAAGACAGAATGTATAATATTTTGTGAGAATTTAAGTTCTAAAAGTCTATTCTTTGCTATATCTGCACTTATGTTTTCGTGTCCATAATAATGTGCAATTCCATTATCATCTATTGTTTGAGCTTTTACTTTTCCTAAATCATGAAATAATGCTGCTAATCTCGTTACTAGATCATTTTTAGTCTTTGATACTACTTCAACTATATGTTCAAATAAGTCTCTGCTGTGATGTGGATTTTTCTGATCAAAATTATATGTGTCTTGAATCTCCGGAATAATAATTTCTAAAACTCCTAATTCCTTCATAGAATTAAGTGTTTCATATACATGTGGTCCCAATATTATTTTTGAAAATTCTGTCATAATACGCTCTGTTGATATTTTCTTCAAGTTCATTTTCTTTATCTTTATTGCCTCTTTAGTTTTCTCTTCAAGTGTAAATCCTAACTTTGACATAAATCTAAATGCACGTAATATTCTCAGTGCATCTTCATCAATTCTAATTTGAGGATCACCAACAAATTTAATTAACTTACTTTCTATATCCATTTTCCCATTAAATGGGTCGACTAATCCTAAATTATTATATCCCATTGCATTTATTGTAAAGTCTCTTCTTGCTAAATCAACTTTAACATCTTCAACAAATTCTACTTTTTGTGGATGTCTACCATTTTCAATTCCAATATCTTTACGGAATTTTGCTATCTCAAATTTTTCATTATTCATCTTTATAAGTAATATTCCAAAACTTTTACCTATTTCTCTAGGATAATAATTAATAAATATATTTTTTAATCTTGAATAATTAATATTTGTTGCAAAATCATAATCATCAGGATTTTTACCCATCAAATGGTCACGAACAGCTCCACCAACTATGTATCCATTTCCATACTTATTCAATTCATTTAGTATAAATTTTACTTCTTTGCTTAATTTAATATGAGTTTCCATAGTTAGCTAGCCTCCTTTTTAATTATTTTTATTTTTTTTGCAATTTAACAATGTAGAATCCGTCTAAAAATTTATTTTTATGTGTAATATACGTTCCACCGAACTCATCTTTTTTTGTATCCACATTTCCCGGTATTTGTAATTCTTGTACTTTTAAATCTTTGTATTTCTCAAGGAAATATTCCAAATTATTTGTATTCTCATTAAGTGTAAATGTACAAGTACTATAAATAATACTTCCACCCTCATTTAACGACATATATGCGCTATCAAATATTTCTTTTTGCAATTTCTTTATACTTTTTATATCATTACTTGTCATATTATAGATTTTTTCAGGTTTTTTTCTCAATACGCCTAGTCCAGTACATGGGACATCTAATAATATTTTATCAAACTTTTGATCAAGCATTTCAATACTTTTTGCATCATTCAAAATAATTTTCCAATTTTTATAATTATATTTAGCTTTCAAATCCTCTAATAATTTAATTTTATGCTCGTGTATGTCTGTTGATGTTAAATCTACTTTTACAGTATCACTTTGAAACTCTTGTAATATAGTTAACGATTTACCTCCTGGTGAACTACATGCATCTAATACTTTTTCATTTTCTTTAACATCTAGATTCATTGCTGCTAAATATGAAGATGCATCTTGAACAATTAATTTACCTGACTTGAATTCATCTGTTGATAATATTTCTACTTTATCAAGATAATAGACATTTCCTACTTGAAATAGTATTTTTGTAGATAATTTATCTGCTAATGCATTAAATTGATCTTCTGTAATTTGTGTTGGATCTCTTCTAATTGATAAATAACTTCTCTCTTTGTAAGATTTCATAATATCTATGTAATCCTCTGGAAAATCTGCTTTCAACTTATTAACTAGCCATTGAGGATACGAGTAAAGTATACTCTCTTTCATAGTCGTTGGTATTTCTGAAATTATTTGATCTTTATTTTTACTAATATTTTGCAGTGTTGCATTTACAAAACTTGCTTGAAATTTATTAATATTCTTCGCTAGCTCCACAGCCTCATAAACAACCCCTGGTGCATCATTCTTAAGAACTACCAGCTGTGCAACGGATATTCTCAAAAGTTGTCTTATACGTCTCTTTTGTATGTTCTTGGCTGCTTTTTCAATAACATAGTCAATCAATAACGTGTTTTTCAGTACTGTATTAACTATATTTGTCATAAATGCTTTTTCTTGTTTCGTGTATTTTTTTATTTGAAAGTAATGATTTAACTGTATATTACTATATTTACCTTGATATATTTCATCTAATAAATCCACTAAATCTAATTTTATATTATCCATACTCATCCCATTTCTATTTCAAAATCTATTCTATTATATTTATACCATATTTCACTACTCTTTTGAAAGTAATTGTTCAGATATAAAATAAAATACTATAATAAATATTAATAAAATACTACCAATAGCAGAACTTTCTAGTATATAACGCTTACTTAACATTCTAAAAATAACAACTGATACTAGTGGAAATCCACTTGTATTAACTATATATGAAAATGTAAATTCTCCAAATATTATTGCAAATATTTGGAAAAATACTGCAAAAAAAATATTTTTCAACATTGGTAATTCTATACTAAAGAATATTCTACTCTTACTTGCTCCATCAAGTCGTGCTGCTTCCAATATTTCATTTTTAAAATTTAAAACACTTGATGCAAGAAAATTATATGCTAGCGGTAAGTTTATTATTGTAAATCCTATAATTGCAATTATAATCTCTGGTAACCCAAATATAATTTCTAAATAAACTAATGAAATTCCCCAGAATGCTGTAGATACATAAATTGGTATCAATGCTGTTCTCTCTAACTTTAGTTTTACGAAAGTATATCCTAATATTACTAGAATAACGGAACTTATACTTGAAATAAAAGCTGAATTCCCAACACTTTGAAGTATTTTGAACTCATTATTCAGTATACGAAAATCTAAGAATAGTTTTTCAAATCCTGATATTGATGTCACAAACAGTATTATTATTGGTGAATATTCAAAAATTAAATATGCTACTGCAATCACATTCTCTATTATGCTATTTTTACTACTATGACTTTTTAGCATATCAGAAATATCAAATTCAATATTATTTTTACGTGTTATAAAGTAGTGTATAATTCCAAATATAAACGCTTGCATTAATATAAATTTTATTGTGTTTGAAAAATCAAATGTTTCTATTGTTTTTATAATTTCTAATTCTAATGTCGATATTTTGCCTTTCCCTAATGCAATTATTATACTAAGGCTTGTAAACGAAAATATGAAAACTAAAAAAACTGCTCTAATTATATCAGTTCTTATGCTCTTAAGTAACTCCAAGTACTTTCTAAATGGTGATATATCTTCAAGCTTTAATAATTCATATATTTCTTGAGGAATCTTTTTTAATGCTCCTGAAACGTATTTTACAATTATTGGTGAGTTATAAAATGCATGTGCTACTATTATTATTGTTACCCCACCAAATAAATCTATTCTTGTTTTTCCATAAATATACAATGCCATTATGCTGAATACTAATGCTGCAGCAGATGATGGAAAATAAAATGGTATGATAAATGTTGAATCTAGTAACTTTGACAAAAGATTCCTATTTTTACTTATATATATAGCAGGTAATATTCCTAATAAAAATGCTAGCAAAGTTGAAAAAAGTGCCTGCTTAATTGTGAAAGCAAGCACTGAAAAATCATACTTATCTATTGTAATTTTTGATATTGAAAAATTATTTACAATGAAAAATAACAGTGGAAATATTATTAATATTATTAGCACATTCCTTTTTTTATTCTTCAAAAAATCTATTTTTCTTGCCAAACTTTTTCCCATTCTTTCAACACATCTCCATATCTTTTTTCATCAAATGATAAAACTTTATCTATTTTAGGTATAATGTTAAATTCCTCTGGTAACTTAACAGATGTATTTGCAGGTAACATCCATTGATTTAATGGTATTTCTTTCTGTACATCAACACTTGATATGTATTCTACAATTTCAGATATTAATGCTTTACTTTCGTTATCAATTCTATTATTTTTTATTATAGCATAATACTCATTTTGATAATATGCTCCTTCTTCTGGAATTGATACTTTATAAGTCACAGATCCGTAATTTTTTAGTGAATATGCACCATCAGTTGCATAACTTAACATAATAAAGTCATTACCTGTGTCAAATTCTTTAAATGACTCATCCCAACTTTTAGATAAGCTGTAAACACTTTTCTTAATGCTTCTCCAGTAATCTTTCCAATTATCTCCATAAGCTGCAACTGTCCAATTTAAGAAATCCCTTCCAGTTGTAGAAAATCTAGGATCTTGTAAAAGTAATTTTTTATCATATTTCTTCAAATCTTCAAATGAATTTATTGTTTCAGACTTTGATATGAATGCTAATGCACCATGATCTAATGGCTTAACATCTTCAACAATTGTTATACCGTCCGCTATTGCTTTATCTTTAAGATTTTCATTTAATCCAATTACAATGTTAGCAACGGGATTTTTCTTTTCCATTAATAATCTTGTGTACATTTTAGTAGTTCCATCAAATTTTGTTATTTTCAGTTTCTTTCCAGTAAATTTCTTTTGTAGTATTGGTTCCATCCAAGATAATGAATCATAAAGATAAATATTTACTTCTTCAATTTTTTCTTTCTTCTGACCACACCCAAACATTGAAAGTGTCAGTAATAACAGACCAATCAACATGATTGTCTTCTTTATATTTCTTAATTTCATTTCCGTACCTCCATTTTATATGTAGCAAAAAAAAGTCTTGCACGGATGCAAGACTATAAAATAAAGTATATATTTTATAAGTACTCACTCCCTGCGAAGGCATTATCCTAACAGGTTCCTAGGGTATTTCTCAGCTTTTCAGCACCCCTGGAGACTTTTATTTACTTAAATATAGTATATAGTTTATTATTACTTTTGTCAATTTACTTTTAAACTTAATTTCCTAATGTTTTACCATAAATGCCAAAAACTTCAATGGTATGTTTCCTGTGTTTTTCAATCCATGACCAGATCCAGTTTTTGTGAATAAAACACTTCCTGCTTTTATTTCTATTTCCTTGCCATTATCGTTAGCAATTCCTGTTCCTTCTAATATATAATAAACTTCATCCTCATTATGATGTTCGTGATACCCTATTTCAGCATCAACATCTAAATAATTTATGTAAAGCCCATTAAGATTATTTTGCATATCAGCTTCTGTAAGCAGCTGTTTTCCTATTATTTCACCAGTTCCACCACGCGGCTTCTGACTAATTGTAACTATAGAATCTTGTTCTTCTCTTATCATACCTAATAGATCTCCCTATATGAATATTTGTGTAAGTGAATCATTATATTGTTTTTCTAATTTATTAAGTTTTCTTGTTAAATGTATTCTTTCCATAATATTTTTGTTATACGTTTCTGAAAATTTAAGTTGTTTTTCGTAAGATGGAATATAGAAAGTAACTTTTTTGAAATCATCTATATCTATACTTCTACGTTCACGGCCTTTATAGAATTTTGAAATTATATTATGAAAATAATCTGTTTTTAGTAGATAAATTGTAAATTCTCTATTTACAATATTTTTATTGAATTCTTTAATTACGAATACACCATATCCTGTGTATCCTTCAAATTCTGCAATTGCAAGTGATTTCAATGGTTTATTGTATGTTGAAAACAGTAAATCGTCTTCTACAAATTTGAATACTCTATTTGATCGAAGTTCTATATCACTAGTTAGTTTATTTGATTTTACTGTATTATTTCCTGCAAAACTATAACTTTGGACAAACGGTACACGTTTATTCTTCTGATCTTCACTCTCTAGTACTTCTTCTTCTGCAAAGGTAAAAATATCTCCAACTTTAACTTTCCCACTTTCTGGGTTACCTTCTTTACTTGTTATAGATTCAAACAAACTCGCAATTTCAAGATTTAATCTTATTATTTCACGCTTTGTATCATGAATTTCTTTCTCTACAGTATTCAATTCTTCAATATTTGAAATGTTAGCAAATGAATCTTCATTAAGATTTATTTTGTTTATTATCTCAATTAGTCTATCATAAGGCTTTCTTATCATTATACTTTCAAAGTCAATTTTTTGAGCAAGACTACTTGCTAAATACTGATTTTCAAATGCTTTTGAATTAAAGTAATGATAGAAAAAACTTTTTAATGTTCTCGCGTTAACAAATTCTGAATCAATTTTTTTTGCTGCAAATAAATCTATCATTTGATTATAATCTATTAGTACTTTTAAAAAATTATGTGCGTAGACACCTCTAATTCCTCGATATGTCTTCTGAGATTGTAAATTAAGTAATATATCCTCTTCTTCAGCTAGTGAATGTTTCTTGTTTAGTGAAATATATTTTTCCTCTCCATCTAGAGACGTAAAATCATTTATTGTAATATATCTAACTTTTTCTGTTTTCTTAGCCACTGTTTCTGGCTTATCAACTATCGAATCAATTCTACTTCCTTTTACAAATGTTAAAAAACTTTCTAATTTCACAAATTCACCTTCTTAATTTTTTTTATAACAATCCCAATAACGCAACAATCAAATTAATGATAAACCACGATGATACTAGAACCTTATATAGCGGTCTTAATACATCTATTAGCACAAAATATGAGCCAATTAGTAATAAATCAATAAATATAATCAAAAATGAGGCTACTGTAACATTTTTAAGAAAAGGTACTGAAAATGCATACAGCTTTACAAATGTTAATAATGGTGGTGCTGTTAACAAAAATGCTGATTTGAAATAACTGAAGATTGTACTTAATAATTCAACAATCATTACAATTACAGAATATTTTTCAAAAAAATTATTATCAAATAGACTTATTTTTCTATTATAAATTAAAAAACTTAGAACCACTACAGTCCTAAATAGAAAAAATAATATTCCTACTAATGAAAAAATCATAACCATTTGAATTCACCCTTTAATTCTATACTTATTACGTCTATTATACCATATTTAGAGAAAAAATAATACTCTATATAGTCTCAATTTCATATTTTAGCCTATTTATTGACTTTATAGTGAAATTGTGGTAAATTTCTATCATGAAATATAATTTTATTTTCAATTTTGAGGAGGTCATTTATGAAAGATAAAGTAGTATTAGCTTATTCAGGTGGATTAGACACATCAATAATCATACCTTGGCTAAAAGAAAATTATGATTTAGAAGTTATTGCTTGTTGCATTAATGTTGGACAAGATGATGATATGGAAGAAGTTAGAAAAAAGGCGATTGAATCAGGAGCTTCAAAGATATATATCGAAGATAAAAAGGAAGAATTTGTAAAAGATTATGCATTTAGAGCATTAAAAGCAGGTGCAATCTATGAAAACAAATATTTACTAGGAACATCATTTGCTAGACCACTAATGGCTAAAACATTAGTAGAAATAGCTCATAAAGAAGGTGCAAAATTTATTTGTCACGGATGTACTGGAAAAGGGAATGACCAAGTTCGTTTTGAGACTGGTGTTGCTTCATTTGATCCTACTATTAAAATTATAGCTCCATGGAGAATATGGGACATTAATTCTAGAGAAGATGCAATTGATTATGCAGAAAAAAAAGGAATTAAACTTACTGTTACTAAAGAGAAAATCTATTCAAGAGATCAAAATTTATGGCATATCTCACATGAAGGTGGAGATATCGAACAACTAGAGAATGAGCATAATGAAGAAGTTCTATACATGATGGTTACACCACCAGAAAGAGCAAAAGATACTCCTACTTATGTTGATATAACATTTGAAAAAGGATGGCCTGTCAAAGTAGATGGAGAATCACTTTCACCAGCTACACTTTTACAAAAATTAAATAAAATAGCTGGAGAAAATGGTGTCGGCGTGGCTGATATTGTTGAGAATAGAATTGTAGGTATGAAGTCTCGTGGAATATACGAAACACCAGGTGGAACTCTACTTATGGAATCATTAATGGAACTTGAAACTATTGTTTTCGATAAAGATACATTGAATTTCAAAAAACTTGTATCTCAAAAATATGCAGAAATTGCCTATAATGGTCAATGGTTTACTCCTATTAAATATGCACTTGACGCATTTGTTGACTCAATTGATGAAGTTTTAACAGGTACAATTAAGTTGAAATTATACAAAGGTCACATAAAAATAGCTGGTAGATTTACTGAAAATGCATTGTACGATGAAGGTATTTCTTCATTTGGATCAAGTGAGCTTTACTCTCATAAAGATGCTGAAGGGTTCATTAAATTGTTCTCACTTCCAAATACAATTAGAGCATACAAAAAACTTTCAAAATAAAATAATATGTTTACAATAAAAAATAGTGTCCCATTTACTTTGGCGACACTATTTTAATTTGCTGATTTCTAAAATGAACCTAGCTGCAATGCATCAACTATCTTGAATGTAAAATCTCTAAATTGTGATGTAGTTGGCTCATCCTCGTAATTTATTGTAAATAATCCATCTTCATTATTCCATAATCTATTGAAGTAGTTATTTACTTGTTTATTCAATTCACTATTCTTATTTGTTTCTACTCTTAAATTTGCATCCATTATATATCCTCTAATATTTTTCTTAATAAAATTAGCTGATCCAGCATTCATTATTACATCACCATTAGTTTTTTCTATTTTCAAAAATTTAGTATGATATTGTTCTCCATTTGTAAAATACCATTTCACTTGTATTTTATTTTTAGTTTCACTTAAAAGTTTCTTAGCTACAGGCTTATTCGGAACTCCGTTAGTGCTCATCCCAAATGCATCCTTACTTCTATCGAATATAATTTTAATATCAACACCTCTATTTGATGCTTTAATTAACTTATCAATGACACTATGATCTGCTAAGAAATACATGCCCATCTCAACCGAGTCACCTGAATTAAGCGAATCAATATCTGCATCAAGTGCTTCTCCTATTTTAGCTTCCGTTATATATTGAACTTTGTAATCTGAGTTTTCTATCCTATTATCTTTTATTTTCTCCGCTAGATCTAAATCTATTTTTTCTTTAGAAAATTCTGCTACTTCATTCAGATTTGCAAAAATTTCTTCTAATATCTTGCCATCTGTTTCTAGCGCAACATTTTCATGAAAATAACTAGGATCATGAATATTAGCAGATGATACAATTACATTTTTTTCATTCATGAATATTTTTCTATGATCTGCTTTTACATTTAGTGCCCTTAGAATATTTCTTAAAGAAAGTTTTGTGTAATCTTTTCCATAAAAGTTTGTTATCCATCCTTTATCTTTAGGATTTCCAAGAGGCTCTATTACTGTTCTCCAAATTGGCGAATACCATGGAAAAGTATCTTTTAATTTATAAATATCAACTATTATTATGTTGATTCCTGCATTTTTCATTTCAGTAATAAATGGATGTTCGTTTGCTCCATAAAGATTATTATTCTCATCTAGCAAGACATATACTTTAAGATTTGGATTAGCTTTTTGTTTTGCTAATAGTCTTTCAGTATATTCTTTTGCGAACTCAGGAAATCTACCAGAGCTTCTATCATATATATCATTGTACAGAAACATTTCTATAATTAAAAAATCATTCGCATCATCAATTAATTTGTATGTTGCATCCCATATATTTTTATCATAAGCAATATTTCCATCTTTATCAAGATATGTTAAATCATAATGAAAATCTACATTTTCTGCATCATATAACTTACTTTCGTAATTCACTCCTTGAGGTGGTACTTTAATTGTAGAACAAGATATTAGTAACATTACTATCCCTAGTACAATTCCTTTTTTCATTGCTGCTCCTTCTTTACACTTTTGTAAAATTATTTATCCATTTTCTACTTTTAAACCTGTATATACATGGTATTAATTTAATAAATTCATCAGATCCTGAAATGAAATAAACTATAAATAATGGCCAATGTAGAACTAGCGCTGTGTAATATGTTAGAGGCATAACAAACAACCAAATTGTTAATAAATCTAACCACATAGTCCACATTGTATCTCCACCTGCTCTTAATACACCCACAATAAACTGCATAGATAGAGCCCTACCGATTATAAGGACACATTCAACTAATAGCAAAGTAGTTATAATTCCATATAATGATTTTCTTACATTCATTACATTTAGTATTAACGGACTCAAAAAATATAGTAATATTGCTATCGTTAAAGACATTATAAACGTTAATTTTATTATTTCTCTTGTTTGTCTATATGCTCCATCTTCATTATTAGCACCTATTTCATTACCAATTATAACTGATGTTGCACTCGCTAGTCCTATCAAGAATGTAAACATTAAACTACTTATGCTTCTGACAATTTGAATTCCAGCAACCGCTTGTTCTGCAACTTCTGGGGTGTTTCCATACCTTCCAAATATTCCTGAATATATTGATATTCCAATTACCCATAGTAACTCATGTATAAATACAGGTATTGAGATTTTTATAAATGTTCTCACTAATTCTTTTGGAATATGAAACATATCCAAAAAGTCTCCTGCAAGTGGAAATTTTTTAATATAAACTATTAAAATGATATATATTGTGCTTATTATTCTTGCTATTAATGTAGCATATGCTGCACCTTCGACACCATATGCTTTGAATCCAAAATGTCCGTATATTAATGTGTAATTCAAGCAACCATTTATTATTATTCCTATAATACTGCTATATAAAGAATATTTTGCTTCACCTATTGCTCTTATTTGCATATTATAGGCAAATCCAATAGCAACAAAAATGAATGATAATCCCATTATTCTATAATATTTCCCTCCACTAGCGATTACTGTTGTATTTTCAGTGAATAGAGATATCATTTTATTTGGTATGAATATTGCTGAAAGAGTAAATAATATTCCCCAAATCAACCCTATAATAAGTGTCATTCCTAATACTTTACGTAATTTTTTATAATTTTTATTACCAAAATATTGTGCAGCTAATATTCCACCACCACTATTAACACCAAATAAAGATACTATAAATATGAAAAATACTTGATTCGCTAATCCTAAACCTGCAACTGCACTTTGTCCTAAACCTAAAGCTACATTTTCTACACCTACCATGAATATATCAATAAAGTTCATAAAACTATAAAGCATATTTTCAAGTGCGATTGGTAATCCTATTTTGTATAATTTTTTGTATAATTGTTTGTTTTCTTGTATCATATATTCCTCTTAACTTTCTATTATTCCTCTTATTTTTTATTTAATCTAAATCAAGTGAGTTGCTTACCTCAATAAAAACTGGCAAATGATCTGAAACCCATTTTCTCAATACTTTATAATTCTTTTTCGTATAGTTATAGATACCATATCTACCTGTGTACTCTAACAATTTTTCTTTATTTATAAATATGTTGTCATATGAACTTGCCAAGCCTTTATCAGACAAAGTTGTTTTAAACCAGTATGGGTCAATAACATAACTAAGATTGTTGTTGTTCAATAATGACTGAAAAGCTAAATCGTTTGCAGGTAAATTGAAATCTCCTGCAATAATTATATCATCTTCTTCAGGAATCAAGTTAGAATAATAACTATATACTTTGTCATAATTTGAAGCCTCTATAATCCTATTTTTCTCTGTTTCACCAAAAATAGAATGACATATAATATATATAAAATCAAAATTATTGGATTTAAATCGTGCTGCAAAAGGTTCTCTTATAAACATATTTTGATTTATTTCTTTAAAATTTTGTAATGATTTTACATATTGAAATTTTTCTTTTTTATATATAAATGCATAATATTCCTTATAGTCTTTTGACCCTACTGCTTTCTCTGATATAATATATTCCCACTCTGATTTTGTTGTTGAATTTAAAACTGCTTTCAGTTTTTTTAAGCCTTTTTCATTCATGACTTCTTCAAGCCCTATTAAATCAAACTTTGATACTATCTTCGACAAAGTTCTATAATCTTTAACATTATTCCCTAGTCTAAGTGTATTAAATGATGCAATTGTGATATTTTCAGGAAATAATTGGAATGATATAGAAATTAGTATAGATATAGACAGAATAAACCTTTTCATAAAAACCCCCCAGTTTTATTTGAAAAATATTTTGTTTTATTTTTATTATCCTCTTTCTACGTATTCCCCAGTTCTTGTATCAATTCTTAATTTATCACCTATTTGTACGAATAAAGGTACTTGTAATGTATATCCTGTAGAAATAGTAGCTGGTTTTGTTGATCTTCCTATTGTATCTCCCTTTAGCCCTGGTTCTGTATATGTAACTTCTCTTACAACAGTTGTTGGTAATTCAACACCAACTGGTCTTCCTTCGTACATAAGTACTTGTATTACCATTTCTTCTACTAGAAAATTAACTGCATCCCCTAAATCTTCATTTGATAGTGTTATTTGATCAAACGTTTCTTGATCCATGAAATGGTATTCTCCATCCATTAAATATAAAAATTGCATTTGATTTCTATCAAGAATTATATCATCCATTAAATCTGTAGTTAACACTGTTATTTCTTGCGTTTTTCCTGATATTAAATCTTTTATTTTAAATTTCATTTCTGCAGCTCTTGCTTTTTTTCCTGATGTTGATTGATGTCTGTCTGCTTTTAATATCAAATAAGGGATATTATCCTTTCTATATGTATTCCCATGTCTTAAGTCCATTGCGTTCTTCATTATTTCCTCCTAATATTTGTATTTATTTAATAACGTATGTTGCAGTAACATTTGCTCTAATTACTTTATTTATAGCAGATAATTCATTTGATTTCTGTGTTTTGTTAGAATTCAAATCTATCGTTGTAAATATTTTATATTCATCTTGTATCAAACTTTTTATATCTCCAATTTCTTTTCCATTAACTTTTAGTACATCAATTGCTGTATTTTTTGCATTATTAGTAGCTGATTTTATTAAGTCATTTTTGTATTTTTCAATATCAGTCAAGTAATATTCAGGCGTATCAACAACTAAATTAGGTAATTTTAAAGTTAATTTTGATAATTCCAGTGATGTATTTGCTAATGTATCTACTTTATTCGTAGTAATTGTTATAGTTTGATAAACATTATAACTTAATATTTCTTTTGTATTTCCATTATAGATAGGTTCTGTTTTTATATTACTATATTCTATTTCATTTTCAACTAAATCAAGTATTGTAATTTCATCTTTAATCGTTGTTAAATCTTCTTCAAGCTTACTGTATGCATCTTCTGCAGTTTTATTAGATCGCATCAAAGTCAATATAAGCACACCTTTATTAGCTTTAACCTTTCGTTCTGCCACACCTTTTACAGAGATTGAATCTTCTCTTTTATTTACTTTTTCAACCATATTTGAAAGTATTGCACTTGAAATTATAAGCCCAAAAGATAAAATTGCTGCTATGACTAAAAATTGTATTTTTTTCATTTTTTCACCCCAAAATTTGATGTCTAAATTGACCACTTACCTAGAAATTATAGAGTATTTAAGTAAAAAAGTCAACGAAAGATTTCAGTTGACTTCTTAGAATAATATGCGTTAAATTATCTTGAAACTTTCTTTACTTCATTAGCGACAGTTTCCGCAACACGCCTATCAAATGGAGATGGAATGACATAATCTGGTCTTAATTCTTCATCCGTTACAAGTGATGCTATCCCGATTGCAGCTGCCATTTTCATTTCCTCTGTTATTTTTTTTGCTCTACATTCTAGCGCACCTTTAAATAATCCTGGAAATGCAAGAACATTGTTAATTTGATTAGGAAAGTCTGATCTTCCTGTTCCAACTATGTAAGCTCCCGCATCAATTGCATCTTCATATGTTATTTCCGGTTCAGGATTTGCCATTGCAAATACTATAGCATTTTTATTCATACTTAAAACCATTCCTTTTGTTAGTATCTTTGGAGCTGAAACACCAATAAATATATCACTCCCTACTATTTCTTCAGCCAATGTTGTCCTTTTAGAGTAAGGATTCACAATTTCCGCGAGTTCTTTTGTTAGAAAATCATATTTATTCGCATCTTCTTTTATTATAGTACCGTTTATATTAAATCCATATATTTCTTTAATTCCTAATTTTAATAACATTCTTATTATTGAACTACCTGCAGCACCTGTTCCACTTACAATTACTTTTAATTCTTCAGGTTTCTTATTGACTAATTTCATTGAATTGATTAGTGCCGCAGTTACTACTATTGCCGTACCATGCTGATCATCATGAAAAACGGGTATATCCAGCTCTTCTATCAATCTTCTTTCTATCTCTACACATCTTGGAGCACTTATATCTTCAAGATTAATTCCACCAAAAGTGGGGGCAATTGCTTTACAAATCGCAATTATTTCTTCTGTGTCTTTCGTATCTAAACAAATAGGTACTGCATTAACATCCCCAAATTCTTTAAGTAATATACACTTGCCTTCCATAACCGGTAAACTTGCCTCGGGTCCTATATCCCCTAACCCTAAAACTGCTGTTCCATCAGTAACAACGGCAATTGTATTTCCCTTCCAAGTGTAATTATAAACTTCATTCTTATCTTTACTAATAGCTTTACATGGTTCTGCAACACCAGGTGTATAGGCTATTGATAGGTCATCTTTGTTATTAAGTGGCTCTTTTAATTTAATCTCCAGTTTACCTTTCCATTCGCTATGTTTCTGAAGTGATTTTTCGTAAATTGTAGACATCATTGCACCTCTTTCAAAGATTTATTGCTATTTTCATATAGATTATTTCCTTTACTATCAATAATGACAATCACTGGAAAATTTTTCACTGTTAATTTATGGACCGCTTCTGCTCCTAAATCATCATATGCAATTATTTCAGATTTAACTATAGATTTTGAAATCAAAGCACCCGCTCCACCAATTGCACCAAAATATACTGCTCCATGTCTTTTCATGCTTTCTATAACATCTCTATTTCTTACTCCTTTACCAATCATACATTTAAGACCTTTTTCAAGTAATTTCGGTGTATATGAATCCATTCTATAACTTGTTGTTGGCCCACAAGAACCAATTATTTCACCTGGCTTTGCAGGTGTTGGTCCTACATAATATATTATTTGATTCATTATATCAAATGGTAATTCATTATCATTATCAATAAGATTAACTAGTCTCTTATGTGCTGCATCTCTTGCTGTATATATAATTCCAGATATTAATACTTTATCTCCTGCAATAAGGTTTGATATTACATCAGAATTAACTGGTGTGGTAATACTTTTTTCTTTCATATTCACCTCTCTGTTATAATATAACGTGTGCATGTCTTGAAGCATGACAAGAAATATTTATTGCCACTGGTAATCCTGCAATATGCGTTGGATAATAGTCAATATTTACAGCCAATGCTGTAGTTTTACCACCAAAGCCAGCGGGTCCTATTCCCAATTCATTTATTTTAACTAACAACTCTTTTTCCAAATTTTCATAATTTATATTTTCATTGTATTTATTTATTTCTCTCATTGTTGCTTTTTTTGCCATAATAGCTGCTTTTTCCATAGTTCCACCTACCCCTATGCCAATAATTATCGGTGGGCATGGGTTTGGACCTGCATTTTTTACAGTTTCAAGAACAAATTTCTCTACTCCCTCTAATCCATCAGATGGTGATAACATTTTTATAGCACTCATGTTCTCACTACCAAATCCTTTTGCTGTTATCATAATATCTATTTTATTACCTTCCACTATATTATAATGTATTACTGGTGGTGTATTATCATTTGTATTTTTTCTTTCAAATATTGGATCATCGACTATTGATTTTCTTAAAAATCCTTCTTCATACGCTTGTCTAACACCTTCTTCAATTGCATTGGTTAAACTACCATTTTCAACTACAACTTCTTGTCCAATATCTACAAAAATAACTGCATAACCAGTATCTTGGCAAATTGGAATTCTTTCTTCCATTGCTATATCGTAATTCTTAAGTAACTGGTCTAGCACTTCTTTTGCAATAAGTGAATCTTCATCTAGTGCAGCAGCAGAGATACTATTATATACATCTTTTCCTATAACGTATGATGATTCGAGAAACATTTTTTTTATTGCATTCATTACTATCAAAGAATCCACTTTTCTTATATTACCCATTTTGAAATATTCCTCCAATTTTATAGTAAAGCTATTCCCAGCTAAGTATTACGATTTTCTTTGTTGATATTTAGGACTATATGACTTTAATGTCTCGAATGAATATCCTCTTGATTTATAATAAGTTATTATTTGTTGTAAGGCTTCTACAGTTGTTACTTTTAAAGCACTATCATGCATTAATATTTCAACATGGCTATATGGACATTTTGTTGTTGCATTTTCTATTATTAATGGGACAGGTCTACCATTTTGGAGTGCATCTGTACTATCACAATTCCAATCTTGATAAACAAAACCTTCTTTTTTCAATCTAGCTATTATTTTACTCATTACATCATTAGGTACCATTCTGTTTAATGAACCACCAGGAAATCTTGTTATTTTCGAATCAATTCCTGTCTTCTCTTTTACTAAATCTCTTATTTTATATAAATCTTTGAAAAATGTATCTTCTGATTGATATATCTGTTTATATTCATGTGAATATGTATGGAGTGCAACTAAATTTCCTGAATCTGTTATTGTTTTATACATATCTGGATTTTGTCCTATTACAAAAAATGTTCCTTTTACATTATTTTTTTTAAGAATTTCTAATATTTTAGGTGTATTTATTGGTGTTGGCCCATCATCAAATGTTAGATAAACTACTTTGTATTTACTGAAGTTTAATTGCATTTCTTCACTCATTTTTTTATTTTCTTCCGTCAACACATTTTTTTCATTTTCTTTTTGTTTTTCTATATTTGATATTGCCACATTTTTTTCTTGCAATTTCATATATTCAGAAGTTACTATTGCATTTGCCATAAAAACATAATATGCCATTCCAACAAGTAAAACAAAGAATGAAATCCCACTCCAAATTAGCACTTTATTTCGCATTGCCACTCACTCCTTTAGCTTTCTTCAAATCTTCTTGTTCTAATTTCAATTGTTTTATTTGAGCATCTATTTCTTTTATTTTTTTCTCTTTCAAGTCATTTTCTAGTTTTAAACTTTGTTTTTTCTTTTCTATATTCGACTTTTCTTTTAATAAAATAGTTATTGAAAGTATTTCAAAAAATACAAATAATACAGCTAAAACTATTAACGTTATTTTCCATTTCTTTTTCATTTTTCCTCCTGTGTTTGAAACATTCTATAATTGTATTCATTATACTTCATTTTCATGCTTTTTACAATAAAGAAAATAGCCTCTTATAAGAGTAATTTCTAATTCAGATGTTAGCTAAAATGATAAGAAGAATTAAAGATGAGTATAAGGCATTTCTAAGAAATAAGAGTTATACTTATCTTGACCAATGAGAAAGGTTTAAAAACTTTTTTCTTCATAAACTCCTTTTAAGGTAGTCGTTGCCAGCGACTGCCTTTTTTTATTCATGCAAAATAGGTTTTACTAAATAAAAAATCACAAGTCTTTATAACCTGTGATTCAATGTCTATTTCGATGTAATGATCTCAAAGAAGTTTAAGAAACTCTCTCTTAAATCTCTCAATATCAGTTCTGTCTAAATTATTATATTTTATTGTGATAATCCCTATCTGCCGTACCTCTCAAGGACAATCTCCTTAAATTTTTCTCCGGCATAGATATACTCTGTCTTACCATTTATCTTCATTGTAAACAGCCAATTAAAATTCACAGCGTGATTGATCTCCAACGTATGCAAAATTCCATCTCGAATAAATTCATAAAAATAATAGCCGTTATAAGCAAATCCACTTTGTGTTGTATTCAGTGTAGCAATAGCACTTTTGTCTGTAAGCTTTCCAAAACAGGTGATTGGGTTTGTTTCAAACATTCTCTTTAGGGCTCCTGTCATTTGTTTATCCGTCTTATATAATTCAAGCAAATAGCGTGCTATCATATCGCCAACATTTCCTAAGTCCGCTAACTTTATATCAACTAAAAACAGTGTTAGCTTACTGGCAAAATTCACTATTTGAATACATTTTCTTTTATCAAAATAAAACAGTTTTGCTCCCCATTCAAGAATTTTATCTCCGCTTTCCTTCTGGATCACAGCCTCAACAATCTGATTGAGAGGAGGCGTTAATTCATTCGGAAGTTTCAATTTGTATCTCTGAAAAGTCTGTTTTGTAACATAGATTATCATAATGCATCACCTTCATCATTTCTTTTTACATAAGTCAGTTCCATACCGTAACCAAGAGCCTCCAGCATTTGCACGAAGTTTTTTTTACCCACACCTTCCTGCTTTTTGATGATACATTTGACATACTGTCTCGTAGCACCAATCTTATCGGCAAGCTGTGTCTGTTTAACATCGCACTCTATGCAGACCTTACCATCCATTTTTATATTGTTCTTCAACATACTATTTCTCCCATTAAATAAGTCAACTATTTCTAACACGCTTCATTTTAGTAATTATACCATTATTTTATTAATTTTTAATTTATTTTTTACAGAAAAATTGACAGTATTTTTAGATTTTCACTTTATCATAAAAATAATTGTCCAAAAAGGATAAATACCAAGGGGTACTATTATCAATAAAAGTAATTTAATCCAGCTTCAAAATAATTCTAATGCTGTTCCTGTAAATTTAAGTTTTCTCCCCCTCAACAACCGCGTAATCAACTTCCCATTTATGTATTAAGTAAATTTCCAAAGGAGCACATATTCCTAAGGTTACTATTGTTATTACTGCTCCTAAAATTCCTAAAAGTATAAGTTCTAGTAAACCTCCATCAAAATATAATTTTCATGTTCCTACTTCCAAATCTCCTTTTTCCTCTTCTATTCCCTTATTAATTTTCTCCTGATTTTCATTCGTGGAAATTTCCATTCTATTATTTATTTACTAAATGTCATTGAAAATCTCTTCCATTGCCTTTGACCAACTTCCAAATCTCGCTTTTACTTGTTGATTATATTTAAATGTTTTTGATGTCACTTTCCCATTTTTCATGTATTGATTTTTCAACATATTTGTAAGTTCTTTTTTTGTAAATATTTTATAACTTCTATCTATTCCAACAGCTATTTTTAAAGCATTTGTCCACGAACCGAATTTTATAGCCGCTTGATGAGCAAATTTAAATGTATCACTCGATATTTTTCCATCTTTGTTGTATTGTTCTCGTATCATTTCTATTAATTCATCTTTAGTATACGATATCCTATTTCTTATTCCTAAAACTTCTTCCATTGCAATTGACCATTTTCCAAAATGTTTTTCTGCTGCTCTTATATGTTTAAATGTATTATACGTAATTACACCATCTTGCTCATATTGTTCTCGCATTCTAATTATTACTTCTTCTTTTGTTAATTTATATACATTTGGCTTTCCTATTGAATATTCTAATGCATCACTCCATGATTTGAAATACTTTTTTACTTGGTTAACATGATTAAAATTTTTGACTGTAACATATCCATCTCTTTCATGTGTCTCTTGTATCATTTTGACTAATTCTTCTTTTGTACGTGTTTTCATATTAACAAATCCGAATACTTCCATCATAGCATTGTTCCATGTTTCAAAATACTTTATTACATGGAGATAATATTTAAATTTTTCTCCATATATTTCTCCATTTTTTTCATATTCTATTCTCATTGCTTCAACAACTTCTTCTTTTGTAATTTTTATTTTATTTGTCTTTCCTGTAGAAATTCTAAGTGCCTCATTCCAACTCCCAAAGTGCTTTACTGATTGTCGATAAAATTTTGTTGTTTTTGCTTTTAAATGAGGATTTTCTTTATATTCCTTTCGTATTCCTTCAATGACCTCTTCTTTTGTATATTCCCGTCTCTCAAAATTATGGAAACTCAATGCTTCTTCCATTCCTTTTGACCATGACCCAAATTCTCTCATTACTTGGTGTGCATATTTAAAAGCCTTTGCTGATATCTTTTTATCCTTATAATATTGCTGCTGAATCATCGTAATCAGTTCATCTTTTGTGAATATTATTTTTTTAGATATTCCCAAGCTCTCTTGCAATGCTTTATTCCATAAGCCAAATATTTTTTCTGCCTGCCTTGTATACTTAAATGAGTCTCTTGTTATTTTTCCATTTTTTATATACTCATTTTGTAGTTCAGTTATTAGTTCTTCCTTCGTTAATTTATTATTTTTAAGTTCTTCCATTGCTATATCTAAAGCTTTATTCCATCCAATAACTTTTTCAACTTCTTCATAGTGAGGAAAATCTACAATAGAAATCCCTCCATATCTTTTAAAATGGCGTTTTATTCTATTTATAAGAGTTCTTTCTTTTACATTAGGTTGTCTATTTCTATTATTTTCCATATCATATTCCTTTATCAAATTGATTTTTTACAAGCTCTCATACTCAACAGGTACTGTGTATCACACAACTAATTTCTTCAAATTCAACTGGTTTCAAATAGCTTATTCTTTCATAATTATACCAATTTTAGTATACCGACTTTTGTTTTCAATTGTATCATATTATTAAAATATCTACTTAATTTTATTTTATAATTGAAAAAGATCAAAACTAATTTTCAGTCTTAATCTTTTTATTTAATGCCATTCTTCAAATTCATGGATTATTAAATCACCATTTTCAGAATATTCTAAAATCGTATCATCTATTTTATCATTTTCAATAACATTAAATTCATTACTATCAAAATATATTCCTCTGTAAGTATCATATATTACTCCATTCAATAATTTTGCTAACATTCTAATAGCAATGTAAGAAAATACTCCTTCTATTGGGTCTGATTCTTCATCAAAAGAAAACATTATATTTTTTTTAGCGTCAATTATTTTGTTTCTATATTTTTCTATATCTTCTCCGCTATCATCTCTTAGTACTTCAGCCATATTATCATCATTATCATAAACATAAAACTCAAAGCCAGATAACAAATACTTACCTTTAATTTCATTGATGTTAGTATCTTCAAATAATATTTTAAATGGCAAAAATCCTTCAGTATCATTTAAATCAATGTTCGGATATATTTCACATTTAATATTATACTCCAAGTATATCTCATTAATCCACTGTGGTATTATCTCATTATTTAATTCGTTAGTGTAAATCAAAATATCAATCGCAATCAACTCCTTAT